>Ga0172382_10003633_pt1 | contig 24235 bp, 20 predicted proteins | sample Leawel138RmetaG_FD_122245 | JGI IMG/M metagenome (GOLD analysis project Ga0172382, IMG submission 122245) | Leachate microbial communities from a municipal landfill in Southern Ontario, Canada - Leachate well 138R metaG | ecosystem: Engineered > Solid waste > Landfill > Unclassified | place... | reverse complement strand
GAGCGCCTCCACCTCTCGGCCCGCGCCTTCCACCGGGTGCTGAAGGTGGCGCGGACCATCGCCGACCTGGCCGGTGCCGATGGCATCGAGACCGCGCATTTGTCGGAGGCGCTGGGGTACAGGTTTTCGCGGGAGTAGCTCGGGAGAGCGGCCCCTACCGAAGCTGATTAAACGGCACCCCCTTGTCGGGGCGGTGGTCCTGGGGCAGGCCGAGGATTTTCTCGGCAATGGTGTTGCGCTGAATTTCATCTGTGCCGCCGGCGATTCGCAGCGGGGGTGACAGCAGCCAGGACACCGTGGCGTCGGTGGCGGCATCCCTATCCTCACCGTAGACCAGTGCGTCCGCACCCATCAGGTTCATGCCCATTTCCGCTGTCGCCTGAACCCGGCGGGAGAGCAACAACTTGCGGATGGAGCCCTCGGGGCCGGGCTCCTTGCCTGCGGCGATGGCGATCATTGCCCGGCGGAAGATATTGCGCAGACCCTGGCGCTCGGCCAAGGTTTCGGCGATAAATGCCCGCAGCTCGCCGTCCTCCAGCGCGGATTTTCCATTGCGCCGGGATACTTCCGCGAGTTCCACCAGCTGGTCCACCCCCATGCAACCCAGGGTTTCATCGGAGCCGCTGTAGCGCTCGAACATCAGGGTTTCAATCGCCACCTTGAAGCCACCCCCCACGGGTCCGATCCGGTAGCTGTCGGGGACGAAAACATCGCTGAGGAACACTTCATTGATCTGGCTGACGCCGGCGAGCTTGCGGATTCTGCGAATGTCGATGCCCGGGCTGCGCATATCCAGGTAAAAGTAAGTAAGACCCGCATGTTTGGGCAGCGTCGGGTCCGTGCGCACCAGGACGATGCCCCAGTCGGCGCAATGGGCGAGACTGGTCCAGACTTTCTGGCCGTTGAGACGCCAGCCAGGGCCATCCCGGGTGGCCCGGGTGGCCACCGCGGCGAGGTCGGAGCCGGCCCCCGGCTCGGAGAACAGCTGGCACCAGATCTGTTCGCCGCGAATGGCCTTGGGCACCAGGTCGGCGACGACCTCGGGACTGCCGTACCTCAGCAGCAATGGCACCGGCATCCCCAGGCTGACGGCAAAGTACTCCAGCGGCAGGTTGTACCTGCCCTCCTCGTTGGCAAAGATGATTTTCTGTGCCTCGGTACCGCCGCCACCGCCATGTTCACGGGGGAGATTGATCGCCGCATAGCCGTGGTCGCTCTTCAACCGCTGCCAGGCGCGACCCAGGGCCAGATCCTGGTCCGGGGTCAGCCCCCGGCGCCGCTCTCCGCAATAACTCGGCGCGTTGTCGGCGAGCCAGGCCCTGGCCTCAAGCTGATAGCTGCGCAGCTCGGCCCTCGATTCCAGCTGTGTATTCACTCGGCGACCCTCCATCGACCCACAACAGCGGCCCCCGGCTCCGCTGCCCCCGGGCAGGGAGCCAACGGGTAAAACTAAACGGGGGGCCTGTTGCGCAAAGAGTATACCGATTTGGTGCCGGTCTCCACCTGGAGCCCGGGCAGCTGGGGGTCATCCACCGCGGGCTGTTACTTCTCCACGAAAGCCCGCTCGATGACATAGTGCCCCAGGTCCCCGTGGCGGGTCTCCCGAAAGCCCCTGGCATCCAGCAGGGCGCAGGTATCCTTGAGCATGGCCGGGCTGCCGCAGATCATAAAGCGGTCATCCGCCAGCGAGATAGGGGGCAAACCCAGGTCGGCAAACAGCTTGCCGGAGGCCATCAGGTCGGTGATACGGCCGTTGTTGCGGTAGGGTTCCCGGGTCACCGTGGGGTAGTAGAGCAACTTGTCCGCCACCTCGTCGCCAAAGAACGGGTTGCCGGGCAGCTCCCGGGTAATGATGTCCTGGTAGGCCAGCTCACTGGCGTGGCGGCAGCCGTGGACCAGGATGACCTTGTCGAAATTCTCGTAGATCTCGTGGTCCTTGATGACGCTGAGAAAGGGCGCCAGCCCGGTGCCGGTGCTCAACAGGTAGAGGTGGCGGCCGGGGAGCAGGTGATCCAGGGTCAGGGTGCCGGTGGGCTTGCGGCTAATGAGGATCTGGTCCCCGGTCTTGAGGTGCTGGAGCTTGGAAGTCAGGGGACCGTCGGGGACCTTGATACTGAAGAACTCCAGCTCATCCTCGTAGTTGGCACTGGCTATACTGTAGGCGCGGAGCAGGGGGCGGCCCCCGGCCTCCAGGCCGAGCATGGTGAAGTGGCCGTTACGAAAACGGAAGGAGGAATCCCGGGTGGTGGTGAAGCTAAACAGATTGTCCGTCCAGTGATGGACAGAGGTGACAGTTTCCCGGTTGAGATTGCTCATGGTTGCGGCCTTTCTCTTTGCATAACTGATGGTTGCCACTATAGACGGGGGCCTTTATATAGGTAAAATGGGTAATACGAATATTTGTAATCGACTATGCCGATATGAAATACAGCCTGCGCCAGCTCGAAGTCTTTATCGCCACCGCCCACTCGGAAAATATCAGCCGTGCCGCCGACGAGCTGGCCATGTCCCAGTCCGCCGCCAGCAGCGCCCTCAAGGAGTTCGAAAGCCAGTTCAATATTCAGCTGTTCGACCGGGCGGGGAAAAAACTGCTGCTCAACGAGTTCGGCCGGTTGATACAGCCCAAGGCGGAGGAGCTGCTGGAGCGGGCGCGGGAGCTGGAGAACCTGCTCAATGTTCACGCCCACCCCGACTCCGCCCCCGGCGGCTCCCTCAAGGTGGGGGCCACCCTGAGCATCGGCAACTACCTGGTGTCCGGGTTTATCGCCCGCTACATGGCGGAAAACCCGGGCGCCCACGTCAAACTGGAAGTTGCCAACACCGCCCATATCGTCGAGATGGTCAGCCACTTCGAGCTGGACGTGGGCCTTATCGAGGGGGAGGTCCACCACCCGGACCTGGATATCACCCGCTGGCGGGAGGACGACCTGGTGGTGTTTTGTGCCCCAACTCACCCCTACGCCGGGCTGTCGAGCTTGGCGGAACAACACCTGCTGGACGCGGTGTGGATTCTCCGGGAGGAGGGTTCCGGCACCCGCCAGGCCTTCGACCGGGCGATGTACGGATTGCTGCCGCGAATGAAGGTGCTGATGGAACTGCAACACACCGAGGCCATCAAACGCAGCGTGGAGGCCGGATTGGGCATCGGCTGTCTGTCGGAGATCACCTTGCTGGACTCCTTCCGCCGCGGCTCCCTGGTACCCCTGAAAACCCCGGGCAGGAACTTCCACCGCTTCTTCTACTTTATTGTCCACAAGCAAAAGTACCGCAGCACGGGGCTGGAACGCTGGCTCACAATCTGCCGCGAAGAAAAGGGGCCGCTCCCCTGAGCGGTGCCGCCGGAACCGCCAAAAATCTATATACTTCACCGGGAACACCCGAGCCGAGACGAGCACCCCCGCCATGACCAGAATGTACTCCAGCCTGCTGATTCTCTTGCTTTACAGCCAGACGCTGCACGCCGGGCTGATCCAGTATTTCAAGGAAGCGGACGGCAGCACCAACTGGCAGTATGTGGCCAACTTCTCCAGCAGCGTGCTGATCCTTATTCTGTCCTCGGTGGTGATCAAGCTCTATTTCACCCACCGCCGCCTGCGCCGCACCAACCGCGCCCTGCAGGACATCCGCGAGGCGCTGGAAGTGCGGGTCCAGGAGCGCACCGCCACCCTCAAGGAAGCCAACCGCCTGCTCAAGGAAACCAACACCCTGCTGGAAAAGGAAGTGGCCCACCACCAGCAGACCACCGCCAGGCTCAAGCAGTCCGAGACCTATATCAAGAACATCCTCGAATCCATGCCCCTGATGCTGATCGGCATCACCGGCGACGGCAGAGTGACCCAGTGGAACCGCAAGGCGGAGGAAATCACCGGCATCAAGACCGACAAGGCCCTCGACGGCAATCTGTGGCACATCTATCCGGCGATCACGGTGTCGCCCCAGCAAATCAACCAGGCCATCGGCCAGAACAGGCCCATCACCATCAAGCACAGCCAGCGGGGCCGCTACCACTTCGACATCATCATCTACCCCCTTCACGACAACGGGGATACCAGCGTGGTGATTCTGGTGGAGGATGTGTCCCAACGCATCACCGCCGAGAACATGCTGATCCAGCGGGACAAGATGTCCGCCATGGGAGAGTTGGCGTCCACCATGGCCCAGGACATCAATGTGCCCCTGCAAGCCATTCTCGGCGACGTGAAAAACATCCAGGACTTTCTCGCCGGCCAGGCCCCCGCTGCCGCGGACCCGGCCCTGCAGGCCAGCATCGACAATCTCAAGACCCTGCTCGCCGACGCCAGTGAGAAGGGCAAGAATGCCTCCGCCATCATTGACAACCTGCTGGAGTTCTCCCGCGCCCAGGGTGGCGAGAAACACCCGGCGGACATGGTGGAAATCATGGAGACCGCCATCCGCCTGGCGAAAAATGTCATTTCCGTACCCGGCCGCCTCAGCTTTCGGGATATCGAGATCCGCCGCGACTACGAAGAGGGGCTGCCGCAGATCCCCTGCTACCCGGCGGAATTGCAGCAGGTGTTCCTCAACCTGTTCCGCCACAGCTGCCACGCCCTGGGCAAGGTGGAGCTGCCCAACCACAAGCCGGTGATCAGCATCCAGCTGATGGAGTGCTACGACGCCCTGTGGATCAAGATCCAGCACAACGGCCTGGGGCTCACCCTGGAGGAGCAGAAGTACATTTTCGAGCCCTTCTTCAACAACCCCACCGACCTGGATGACCCGGGCAAGCGGCTATCGTTTTCCTACTTCATCATCACCGAGCACCACAAGGGCCAGATGGCGGTCACCTCGGATGTCAATGTGGGCAGCACCTTTCATATGCAGATTCAGTTGGATTGATTTCACCGCTGACGCCGGGATGGGACTTTTAGGCGCGAGGACAATGGATTTCGCCCCAACCTCCGGGTGTCGGGTTACGCTACGCTAACCCGACCTACGCACTGCAACGCTCCCACGAGGGGCCAGGACAGCAGATTCCGCCTTGGCTTCTGGGTGTCGGGTTACGCTATGCTAACCCGACCTACACACTGACAGCTCAATCATGCACCCCGCCCGCCTTCTCGCCGACACCGTTCTGGTCCTCCACCTGGCCATCGTGGTGTTTGTGGTGGGGGGACTGGTGCTGGTGGTGCTGGGCAATCTGCAGGGCTGGCGCTGGGTCAACAGCTATTGGTTTCGCATCGCCCACCTGGCCGCCATTGCCATCGTAGTGGGTGAAAGCTGGCTGGGTATCACCTGCCCCCTCACCACCCTGGAAAACTGGCTCCGCGCCCAGGCGGGCGCCGAAACCTACAGCCAGGGCTTTATCGAATACTGGTTTCAGCGGGTGCTGTTCCACCAGGCCCCGTCCTGGGTGTTCACCGCCGCCTACACCACCTTCGGGCTGCTGGTGGCGGCGGCCTGGTGGCGCTTTCCCCCCGGGCGCTGAAAGCGGGGCCGCACCCCGCCTCAAGCCGCTGGGGACGGATCCGCCCCAGCCGCCGGCACCCGTGACTCAGATGATACGACCGACCCGGCTGGCGCTGTACTGGCCGTTGCTGACCAGGGTTTCGCCATTGACGATCACCCGGTCGATACCCACGGCGTGGCGCACATAGCGGCCGCTGCCGCCGGGGACATCCTCGACCCAGTACTCTTCGCCGCGGGCGATGGTCTCCGGGTCAAAAATCACCAGGTCGGCAAACTTGCCGGTGGCGATATGGCCGCGATCCGCGATCTTCCAGGCACTGGCCAGCTCCGAGGTAAGACGCTGCACCGCCCGCTCCAGGGTCATGTCACCGCGCTCGCGGACAAATTTCTCGAACAGGTAGCAGGTGTCCCCGGCCCCGGAAAACTGGGTGATATGGGCGCCGGCATCGGCGGAACCGATGTGGACACCCGGGTGATTGAGGAGCTTGCTGACCACCTCCAGATCGGTGTGGGCAATGCCGGCCTGGGTAAACTCGGTTTCCAGGTTGTCGGCGAGGGCGATGTCGAGCAGGGTGTCGACAAAGTTGGCGCCCCGCTCTCCGGCGATGTCCATCACGTTGCGACCCTCGTACTGCTTGTTTTCCCCACTGATGGCCCGCTTGACCACAAAGGAGTGCACCGAGGGTCCGATGATGGGCAGGTCTGCAGCCAGGGCCTCCCGGGTTGCCGGGTCGCTGAAGGCAGTGATGCGATCAGCGGTATCCTTGTCGAGAATGCGCCGCCACGCCGGCATCTTGGAGAGGGTGGCTGAGCCGTCTGTGAGCTTGACGATAAAGTCCAGGGGCCGCACCTGGGTCTGGGCGTAAATGGGCGCCCCCTTGGCCTGCCAGTGCTCAAAGCGGTCCAGCAGGGAGCGCCACATGTCCGGCCGGGATTTGCTTTGCAACACCGGCGACAGGGTGCAGGTGACGCCGGTCTCCAGGGCGAGGGCGCCGAACTCATCGACGTGGCCCAGGCCTTTTTCAATGGCCAGCAGGTTGGGGGCCACTTCCACCATGCCCCGGCCCTCCTCCGCCATCACCTGCAACAGCGCCCGTTTTTCCCGGTGATCGGCGTAGAAACAGGGCAGTTCATTGCCGATCTCGTCGAGGTGGGCAAAGGAGAAGGAGAGGCCAAAGGCACCGGCCCGCAGGGCGTCCCGCAGCGCCGAGCACATCCGCTCGAGCTCCTCGTCGGTGGCGGCGCGCTGCTGGGCGGCGGCGCCCATCACGTAATACCTCAGTACCGAATGGCCGACAAAGACCCCCACATTGGGGCCGAGATTCTGGCCGAGCACCGCCAGGTACTCGGGAAAGGTCTGCCAGCTGAAGGGCACGGTGGCCTCCAGCAGGCGGCCCTCCATATCCTCCACCGAGCCGAACATATGGATCACCTTGTGGCGGTGATCTTCCAGCACCGGCGCCAGGGAGATGGAGCAGTTGCCCATGATCAGGGAGGTGACGCCGTGCTCCGGCGTCGGGGTGGCCAGTTTGTCCCAGCACAACTGGGGATCGTAGTGGGTGTGGATGTCGATAAAGCCCGGCGCCAGCACCTTGCCCCCGGCGTCTACCTCGATGGCGCCAGTGCCCTCGACCGCGCCCACGGCGACGATGCGGTCGCCGGCAATGCCCACATCGCCGCGGAAAGCGGGAGAGCCTGTGCCGTCGACAATGTTGGCGTTGCGGATTACCAATGAAAGTGCAGTCATGTCGTTATCCCTGATTATTGCTGAAGTGTTGGACGAAAAGTCGGCGGCTTCCGCCGCCTAAAAATAATTCACCGTGCCACCATCCACGTTGAGGGTCACCCCGGTGACATAGGAGGCGGCCTCAGAGGCCAGGAAGAGGGCGGGGCCGGCGATTTCCCCAGGCTCACCCACCCGCCCCAGGGGGGTGCGCGCGGCAATGCGCGCCCGGTTTTCCGGGGTCAGGGTGGGCAGGTTGTACTCGGTGGCGAAACCTCCGGGGGCCAGGGCGTTGCAGGTAATGCCAAACTGGCCATATTCGGCGGCCAGGGCCCGGGTCATCCCGTCCATCCCGCCCTTGGCGGTGGCATAGGGCAGGTTGCCCCGCCCTGCAATCTGGCCCGCCATGGAGGACATCATGATAATTCGCCCCCAGCGATTCCTGCCCATCAGGGCTGCGGCCCGCCGCGACAGGTCGAAGGCTGCCAGCACGTCCACCTGAAACAAATGGTTGAATTCGTCCAGGTCGATGGTCTCCACCCCCTGGCGCAGTCTGATGCCCACATTGTTGACCAGAATATCCAGACGCCCGTGCTCGCCGTCGATAGCGGCCATGGCAGCGGCGACCCCCTGCCGATCGGCGACATCGAAGGCCAGGACCTCCGCCCTGCCCCCCTGGGCGCGGATGGCATCCACCACGTTCCGGCAGCGCTCGGCACTGCGGCTGTTGACCAGAACAAGGGCGCCAACGGCGGCGAAGGTCTCCGCCATCACCCGGCCCAGGCCCTGGGAGGCCCCCGTTACCAGAGCAACCCTGCCCTCGAGATTGAAGAGGTGGTTCACAGGTATTTTCCTTATCTCTATCTGCTGTCGAAACCCCGGGGTAGACAGCCGCTCCCCGGGTGGAGTTATGGTATTGTGGCGCTGCCGCTTACGGATGACACGGCGGCTGTCCAAGTATAGACCGCCCACCCGGAGGCTGTATTCCGTATAGTCCGCACTGGAAAAAGCGGCTCAAGCCTCTATTTTTATTGTTGTTTCAAAAGTCACTCCGACGTGCCCGGGAAATCACTCCGGATTTTCTGCCACCACCCTGGGGTGTTGTGACGCCTTTTACCGCACAATCCCGCGGACAGACAGGCCTGCATTAGGAAACCCCATGACCGAACCCAAAACCACGCCACTGAGCCCCAGGAAAGTACCCAAACAACAGCGCTCCATCGCCCTGGTGGCTGCCCTCAAGGAGACCTGCCTGCGCATTCTGCGCAGCGAGGGTGCCGATGGCCTGACGGTGGCGCGCCTCGGAGAGGAGTCCGGGGTTGCCATCACCTCCATCTACGAATATTTCCCCACCATCGAGGCGGTGGTGGGTGCGGTGCTGCGCAGCATCCGCCAGCAGATCATCGACGAGCACCTGGTGGACCTGAAAAACCCCGACGCCTTTGCCAGCCTCCACGACTATTTGCTCCACGCGGTGCGCAGCTCCATCCATATTCGCCTGGCCCTGGCGGAACTGCACCGGGAGATCTACCGCCGCCATGTGGACGAGTTCGACACTCCCAACTTGCTGTTGCTGGAGAGCTGGGAAGACTTTAACGCCGCCAGCCCGGGGGTGCGGCTGGTGATGGAGAGGTTTCGCAGCGAAGTGACCTTTGCCGAGCTGGACAACGCCACCTACATGACCGTGCGCATGCTTCAGGTGGCCACCCGGGCCGCGGTGCTGGAGCGGGATGGCCTGCTGGGCGTCGAGCCGGACATGGACCGGCGCATCGCCGCCACCCTCCACCGCCTGCTCACGGCGTGAACTCGCTGTTGATCTCGTCCCTCAACTTGAGCCAGGACTTGCCCCTGACCATATGGTAGGGGGCGGGGAAATGCGCCTTTTCTCCCAGCATATCGGCGGCCCGCCAGCCCCAGCGGGGGTCGTCGAGAAAGGCTCGCGCCAACGCGATCTGATCCGCCTCGCCGCGGGCCAGAATGCCCTCCGCCTGGCGGGGGTCGGCGATCAAGCCCACCGCCCGGGTGACCACCCCGGTGGCCTTGCGGATTTGCGCGGCAAAGGGCACCTGAAAGCCGGGCTTGATCACGATGGGTGAACGGGCGGCGATACCGGCGCTGGAGACACAGCAGTAATGGATACTGTCCCGGGCGGCATTGACAAAGGCAATGGAGTCGTCGATATCCCAACCGCCGTCGAGCCAATCGGTGGCGGAGACCCGAATCCCCAGGGCGACGTCCCCCGGCAAGGCCTGACGCACCCCGCGGATCACCGCCAGGGGGAAGGCCATGCGCTGATGGAGAGGGCCACCGAATTCATCGTCCCTGGTGTTGCACAGGGGCGACAAAAACTGGTGGAGCAAATACCCGTGGGCGCAGTGGATCTCCAGCACCCGAAAGCCGATGCGCACCGCCCGCAGCGCCGCCTGTACATAGGCGTCCACCAGTGCCGGGAGCTCCTCCCGGCCCAGGGCCAGGGGGCTGTGCCAACCCTCGTCGAAGGGGTCGGCCACCGCGGACACCGTCTGCCAGGGATCCTCCCCGTCCGCCAGCGGCTTGCCCCCCAGCCACGGGGGATGGCAGGAGCCCTTGCGCCCGGCGTGGGCGAGCTGGACACCGAACACCGTGTCCCCCGCAACACGCTGCACCCGGGCCAGCACCTGGGCCATGGCCGCCTCGTTGTCGTCCGAGTACAGCCCCAGGCAGCCGTGGCTGATACGCCCCCGGCGCTCCACCGCCGAGGCCTCCACCATCACCAGGCCGGCGCCGGAATATCCCAACTGTCCCAGATGCTGGAGATGCCAGTCCGTGGCACAACCATCCACCCCCGAGTACATGCACATGGGGGCCACGGCGAGCCGGTTGCCAATCTCGACCGGACCGAGGTTGATGGGTGAAAACAGCTGGCTGGGCATGGCGCCCTCCTGGGAGTAAGACACGGTGACGGGTGGGCCACCATGTTAACCCGGCCAAAATTCATCTGAAAGGATGCCGGGCTGATGGCAGCGGGGCGATGTTCATCCTCCCCCTGGCGGGCAGAGTGGCTTGGCGGTTTCTGGGTATGGCGCGATAATCAGCCTTGCGCCCGATACCAGTTGGCCCCTGGAGCCCCTCCCACCATGCCTATGCTTTTCAGCCCACCCCCCTGGCTCGCCAGCCTCAACGCCACCGCCAAGCGCTTTCGCGACGACCGTCAAGCCATGGCCTTTGCCATCGCCGCCGGCGCCGCCAATATCCGCCACGGCGGCGGCCCCTTCGGGGCTGTGGTGGTGGACGCGGGGATGAACCTGGTGGCGACGGGGGTCAATCTGGTGATCCCCCTGCACTGCTCCGTTCTCCACGCCGAAATGGTGGCCATCATTCTCGCCCAGCAGCGCCTGGGCACCCACAATCTGGCCGCCGCCGGCGCTGTGACCCTGTACACCAGCTGTGAACCCTGCGCCATGTGCTTTGGCGCCCTGCCCTTCGCCGGCATCAAGCGCCTGGTGTGCGCCGCCAGCACCGCGGACGCCGAAGCCCTTGGCTTCGATGAGGGGGCCAAGCCCAGCCGCTGGCGACGGGCCCTCGAGCAGAGGGGGATCGCCGTGGCTCACAATATTTGCCGCGCCGAGGCGCGCACTCTGTTTGCCGACTACGGCGCCCGCAACGGCGAAATGTACTGAACGTCGCCGATATTTTGTCCAACTCCCAACGGCCGTCGTGGAAAGCGGGGAGAAAACCCTAGCCCAAGTTGAGCAATGCCTCATTTCCCTTTGACTTATAAAGCTATTTTTACCAATTTTTTGTCACCTGGGCCTTGCCAAAGATTGAAAAAAGGCTACTCTACTAGGGTCGAGGGGAAAACAACGCCAACCTGGAATAACATGACAACGATGATCAGAAAATCACTTATCGGCTTGGCGCTCAGTGCCTGTTGCATCGGCTTTGCCTCCGCCGATGTGCATACCGTGGCCCGCGGCGATACCCTGTTTGGCATTGCCGGCAAGTACAATATGAGTGTCCGGGAACTGCAATCCCTCAATAATTTGCGGTCCGCCAACATCCGGCCCGGGCAGAAACTGAAGATTTCCGCTGACCTGCTGGACACCGAAATCGAAACCTCCGACCTGAGCTATACCGTCCGTCGCGGCGACTCTCTGTCTGCCATTGCCTCCCGCCACGGGGTCTCCCTCAGCGCTCTCCAAAGTCACAACCGCATCAAGGGCAGCCTGCTGCAACCGGGCCAGGTGCTGTTTATCCCCAGCGGCAAGGGCGCCAATCCCTATACCGCCCCCGCCACCCAGCAGGCGGCAACGGTTTACCGGGTGCGCAAGGGAGACACCCTGTGGGAAATATCCAAACGCCATCGGGTATCCATGACCTCCCTCAGCCGCTACAACGGGATCGCCAAAAACGCCCCCTTGATGCCGGGCCAGGAGATACGGATTCCCGCCAGCGCCACCCTGGCTCCCCATGGGGTGGCGGGCAGAAGCACCAGCGCCCCCCATTCCAGCGATCCCTTTTTGGCCTCCCAGAGCGTGATCGTGGTGGACGCCATCTCCGGCAAGCTGCTGTACCAGAAAAATGCCGACCAGCAGAAGTCCATCGCCTCCATCACCAAGCTGATGACCGCCATGGTTGCCCTGGACGCCAAGCTGCCCATGGATGAGAAACTCACCATCGACAGCAACGACCTCGACCGCCTCAAGATGACCACCTCCCGGCTGCCCCTGGGCACCACCATGACCCGCCGCGAGATGCTCCACCTGGCCCTGATGTCCTCCGAAAATCGCACCGCCTCAGCGCTGGCCCGCCACTACCCCGGCGGCAAGAGTGCCTTTTTGGCGGCCATGAATGCCAAGGCCCGGGCACTGGGCATGAGCAACACCCACTTCGCCGACTCCACCGGCCTGACCCCCAAGAATGTCTCCACCGCCGCCGACCTGGCCAAGCTGGTGGCCGCCGCCAGTGAGTACCCCCTGATTCGCCAGTTCACCACCGACCACGAGGAGCTGGTCAGGGTCGCCAAAGCCGGCACCCTGCAGTACCGCAACACCAATGTCCTGGTCCGCCAGGGCAACTGGAAAATCGACGTCAGCAAAACCGGCTATATCAACGAAGCCGGCCGCTGCCTGGTGATGCAGGCCCATCTCGGCAACCGCCCGGCCTACATGGTATTCCTCAAATCCGGCAGCCGGGGCGCCCCCATGGCCGATGCCCAGAAAGTCAAAAAGTGGCTGGAGTCCGGCGCCGCGGGCATCAACCTGGCAGGCCTCTAGTGCTGTTTCAATTTGATTTTTGCCAGATCGGATTGGTGCCGGGCTCCTACAATAGAACCGGAACATAAGGCAGTATCAAATTGAAAGAGCACTAAGCGCTGGTGCCACAAAAAAGGGCTGCCCGCAGGCAGCCCTTTTTTGTGGCCCGGAGGGCGGCGCAGCCCTGCTCCCGCCCGTCTTTTTCATACCCTCATCAACGCCCTTTCCACTGGGGGGCGCGCTTTTCCAGGAAAGCCCGCGGCCCCTCTTTGGCGTCCTCGGACTGCATGACCAGGGCGCCACTCTTCCCGGTTTCCTCCCACAGCTCCTCCTCGGTAAGGTCGTAGGCGGCGCGGGCCAGGCGCAGGCTTTCCCGCACCGACAGGGGTGCGTTGACGGCCACTTCCTCCGCCAGCTCGATGGCGGCGGCAACCACATCGCCGTCCACCACCCGGTTCACCAGGCCGTGGTGAAGCGCCTGCTGGGCGGTGATGGGCAGTCCGGTAATGGCCATTTCGATACCCACCGAGCGCGGCAGAGCGCGGGCGATACGGAAGGCTCCGCCGGCACCGGCGATAATGCCGCGCTTGACCTCCGGCAGGCCAAACTGGGCCTGGGCACCGGCCACCACCAGGTCACAGGTGAGGGCAAACTCACAACCGCCACCCAGGGCCTTGCCCGCCACGGCGGCAATCCAGGGCTTGCTGCGGGGTGCTTTGACAAAGCCGCCAAAGCCCCCCTCGGGGGTGGACAGCTGGGAACCACCGCCCTTGCTCACCTCGGACAGATCGGCACCGGCACAGAACACCGCACCCTTGGCGGCGAGAATGGCCACCCGCAGCTCGGGGTCATTTTCAACGGTGGCAATGGCAGCACTCAGGCCCCGGGTGATATCGCCGTTCACCGCATTGCGCTTGTCCTCCCGGTTGAGGGTCACCAGGGCGATATGCTTGCCAATGCGCTCGAACAGCACTGCATTATTGTCGGAATTACTCATATAATCCTCATTCGCTATTTGACAGTAGGGTTTTGAACCCGGCGATTATCCCAAATAAAGCCGCCGGGCACGACCCGTTACAATGAATAGGTGAGACGGAAATCCGGTTTTCAGGTATTGGCGGAAACGGCGTCACCTGTCCACCAGCAACCAGTATCCGACAACCTGCTTGCCACAAAAGCACTTGGGAGCCACTTGATGACACAACCCCGGGACAACTTCTTCGCCAACCTCTTCAACCTCGACGGCAAGGTGGCCCTGGTCACCGGCGCCAATGCCGGCATTGGCCGCAGCATCGCCACCGCCCTGGGCCGGGCCGGCGCCCAGGTGGTGGTGGCCGCCAGGAATGTGGTCGCCGGTGAAGCCGTGGCCGAAGAAATCCGCCAGCTGGGGGGCAAGGCGGTCGCCCTCCCCGCGGAAATGAACAGCGAGCAGTCCATCGTGCGGCTGATGGCGGAAACCCTGGAGCACTGCGGCGCCCTCGACATCCTGGTCAACAACGCCGGGATCTTCCCCCCCTACCCCTTTCTCGAGATGAGCCTGCACCAGTGGGACGAGGTGATGGAAGTCAACCTCAGGGGACCCTTCCTGTGTATGCGGGAAGCGGGCAAGATCATGGTGGCCGCCGGGGGCGGCGGCCGCATCATCAACATCTCATCAAACGCCTCCATTCGCTCGGCGGTGCCGGACCGGGCCGCCTACAATGCCTCCAAGGCCGCCGTAAACCGCCTCACCGAGGATGCCGCCCTGGCTCTGGCCCCCCATCGCATTCTGGTCAACGCCGTGCTTCCGGGGCCGGTGGCCACCGAGCGCATGGACAGAAACGACCCCGAGCGGGCCGCCATCTACCACCAGGTCGCCAGCCGCATTCCCCTCGGGGCCTGGGGTGAACCGGAGGATATCGCCGCCGCGGTGCTGTTTTTTGCCAGCAACGCCGGCAAGTTCATCACCGGTCAGACCCTGGTGGTGGACGGCGGCACCGTCATCGCCTGAAACCCACTTGCCGGACACTTTGCCCTATGTATATCGTCACCCGTTTTCTGCCCCGCTTTTGCGACTCCGACGCCGCCGGCCACGTCAACAACACCGCCGTCACTCAGTGGCTGGAGGCCGGCCGCACCGACCTCTACGCCAATTACATGCCCAGCGATGTGCATTGCATGATGCGCCGCCTGGAACTGGACTACGACCGGGAAATGACCCACACCCAGGAGGTGGAGATCCGCACCGGCACCACCAAGCTGGGCACCAAGTCGGTAACCCTGTGCCAGGAAGTCTGGCAGGGCGGTGTGTGTCGGGCCAGGGCCCTGGTGGTGGACTGCTGGTACGACCCAGCCACCCGCACGGCGGCGCCGGTTCCCGAGCACTTTCGCAGGGCTTTTTCGGCGGTTATGTTCGCCGACTGAGGAGCTGGTGCATGTCGCCCGAAGCGGCGGCTGTCGGAGCTGCTCGATCCGAGATTGCTTCGTCGCTGCGCTCCTCGCAATGACACGTAATCAGAGATGCCTTAAGGGCTTTTTGGTGCTTTGTAGGCCGACCACCGGCAAGCCAAAAAATCACACCACAAACAGGCGTCGGTGGCTGAGGGCGGGCATGTTGCCGCGTATTTTGGCCTGGGCATCCAGGTCCAGCTCGGCGCAGGCCATGCCTTCCTCGTCGTCGAGGCTGGCCAACACCCTGCCCCAGGGGTCGATGATGGCGGAGCCGCCCCAGGTGGGGGTTTTGGGGTGCTGGCGGTCGGCCAGGTTGGCGGCCAGCATAAAGCTCAGGTTTTCCACCGCCCGGGCCCGCAACAGCAGCTCCCAGTGGGCGGCACCCGTGGTGGCGGTGAAGGCGGAGGGCGCAGTCAGCACCTGGGCACCCAGGGTGGCCTGACGGCGGTAGAGTTCGGGAAAGCGCAGGTCGTAGCAGACGCTGAGCCCCAGCACGCACTCCGGCAGCCGGGCCACCACCACCTCCTGGCCGTGGCGATAGTCGTCGGACTCCCGGTAGCTTCTGCCGGTTTCCTCCACAGCCACATCAAACAGGTGGATCTTGTCATAGCGGGCCACCTCCACCCCCTCAGGGGACAGCAGCAGGCTGGTGGCAGTGGGTTTGCCCTCGGGGCTGTCCTGTATCGGGATGGTGCCCCCCAGCAGCCAGATGCCGTGCTCCCGGGCCTTGGCCGCCAGAAAGCGCCGCGCCGGCCCGGCCGGCGTGGCTTCCGCCCTGCCCGGGCCCTCACCGGGGCGCTGGCAAAAGTAGGCAAAGTTCTCCGGGACCACTGCCAGCCTGGCGCCGGCGGCGGCGGCCTGAGCCAGCCAGTGGCCGGCGGCCGCCAGGTTGCCCTCCAGGCCCCGATCGCCCCGAATCTGAATCACTGCAGCAGTTATGGTGGTCATTTTGGCTTAGGTCCCGCCCTTTGGCTTGCAACAACAAAGCCCGCTGGGCTAACGTCGGAAAGCCCGATGCGCGCTATTGCACGTCTCCCATCTCCCACAATCCTGCCACTTCCGTGCTGGCATGCCAACCTCGCAGGGCAACCGACAAGGCCCCGTGAGGCGTAAAAACTCCCCCGGTTAGCCCGAGGATAATTCATGCCGGGCCGATCACTCCTTTCCCGGGTCGAGGGATAGCTGGGTGGGGTCGCTGAAGATCCGTTCCACCTCGATATCCGGGTCGTCGATGGCGCCGGTGATCCGGTAGCTGATGCTGGACAGTTGATCCACCTGCTTGGCAAACAACTTGCTGGTGAAGTAGACACCGACGGCGGCGGGCAGCCCCCCCAGCAGGCCCGCCACCCAGGGCAGGTTGGTACCCACCGGCATGGTGGCAACCAGGCGGGCATCGAGGTCATCGGCAATCAGATCGACGGAACCCAGCAGACGGATCTTGCCGGAGGGCATGCTGGCCACCACGGGATTGTCGAAGATCACCTGGCCGCGGCGAAACAGCAGCCCGCCATCGACCCGGTCAAAACTCATGCCGGAGGAAAAGAAGTCGGAAAAATCGAAGCGCAGCCGCCGCAGCCAGGTGTCGAAGTTGATCAGCCCCACCAGCTTGAACAAGGTGTTGGTGGCCGCCCCCGAGGTGCGCTGGAATTCGCCGTCCACAAGCTCGATACCGAGGTAGCCGCCGGTGTCCAGCAGGCGAAAATCCCAGGGTCGCCCCGGCCAGCCCAACTCGGCAAAAAAAGCGGCGCTGGCGCTGGTGACCGGACTCGGCACGCCCCACCGGGCCAGGGTCCCACCGATATCATCCATGGCCAGGGTGCCGGAGAAGTAACTGCTGTGGCCGGAGTCGGAGGCGGTCCAGCGCAGCTCGGCGGGCACCACCTCCCCCTCCTCCCCGGCGATGGCCTGGGGCCTGACATCCACCCCCTTCAAGCTGCCCTGGATATTGCCCAACACCACCCCGTTGGGGATCTGGCGGGTGGTGAAGGACACCGGCCCCAGCGCCTCATCCCCCAGGGACAGGGCGGCGATGGACAGGTTCACATCGGGAACCGCCTGTGGCTGGAGGCCGTCGAGCGGGCCATTGCCCGCGGCGGCTGGGGTTTCCCCCTCGGGGGCGGACCAGGGGGGCAGGTTAAGGTAGTCCAGGTCTAAGACCAGGGGCTCGCCGGCGGCGCCGGGGACAGTCACCCTGCCGGCGGCCTTGTCGGCGCTGACAGCAAATTGCCAGCCGCCCTCCGCCCCCGCCGCCCCCGTCAGGCGGGCGGCGCCGAGATTGAAGTCGCTGACCACCAGCTCTCCCAGCTCCAGGTCGAGCCGCGGCCGGAGGCTGGCCAGGACATCGCCGGCCTGCTCCCCCCAGGGGGCGAGGATCGGCTGCCAGACCCGCCAATCCAGGCTGTCGAAACGACCGCTGACCAGCAACCCGGGCTGGCGGGGGAGTTCTGCGGTGGTTCCCAGGAGCCGGAGCTGGCCCCGCCTCAGGGTGGAGTCCCGCAGCTCCATGGCCAGGGCCAGGCGCTCGGCAACCGTGCCGCGAATCACCAACCCCTCCCGCCCCAGGACGACGTCGACGGCGGTCGCGGCGGTATCTCCTGCGGCCTTGGCAAAAGGTGCGGGAAGCTCGATGGCCAGGCCCGCGAGGGAGGACGTCAACGCCAGGTGGGCATCCCCGGCGGCGCCCACGGTCTTCGGCAGCAACAACTCGGCCATCACCTCCGCGTCTCCCTCCAGGTGACGGATCCTGGGGCCCACCAGATCCGCCAGGGCCGCGGCTGCAATCCTCCCGGAAGCGCGCACCCGGGTACCCTCGGCGGCGGTGTCGACCTCGGCGTCGAGCGCCGCCCCCAGCAGCTGACCCCGCAGGGCCTCGGCCTGCAGGCCGTCGCGGCGGTTGTAGCTCAGGGCTCCGTCGATGCCGGTGATCTGCAACCCGGTACCGGGAATCCCCAGCGTGGCGTCCGCGAGGCCGGCGACCACCCGGTAGTCCTCGCCGGTTTTGTCCGCTCCGAGGGGAAGCCGCAAATCCAGCTGGATATCCACCCCGCCGCCAACCTCCAGCCCGGTAACAGCCGCCAGGGTGTCCCCCAGGGGGGAGTCCGCCAGCACCTTAAGCCCCTGCGCCACCGAGGTGTTCATGCCGGCGGCCACCCGCAGCATGGGGCCGCTGGCCCCCTGGCGCAGGATGGCACCGCCGGCGGTCACCGCCTCTCCGGCGACGGTTGCGGTGTCCAGCCAGGTATCCAGAGCGGCGTTGTTCACCACCAGGCTGGCCCCCAGGTTCTCCAGTGGCGGCCAGCCCTGCTGGTAGTCCAGGTGGCCGTTGGCGACCTTGGCGTAAACCTGGATCGAGCGCCCGCTGTGGTTGTCCTTGCGCAGCGAGCCGCGCCAGATAAACCCGGCCTCGGGCACCTCTCCGGGGCCTATGGCCCGCGCCAGCCAGGCGGCGAGATTGTCGTTGAGGACATGGGGAAGATAGCGGTCGACAAAGCGGGTGTGGCTGTTCCTCATCCCCACCAGCAAGTCCATCTGGGGATCGCCCCCCTTCACCGTGGGCAGGTCGAGGTGGAGAAACGCCACCCCGGCGCCCTCTTCGCCGGCGATGGTCATCCGGTTGCTGGTTACCAGCACCCGGTCCTCGTCCGGCAACCACCGCCAGGCCACCTTGCCGGTGAGACTGCCGTAGGCCATGGGCTGGTGATACACCTGGGGATAGTGCAGGGTCAGTCCCTCCAGGCCATCCATCACCACCAGGCCCTGGCGAAGCCCGGCCTCCAGATAGCCGCTCAGACCCCGGGCCGCGGGGGCCCCTCGCCAGGAATCGACGGCGATGTCATCGAGGTTGGCCCGCAGCAGAAAATCCGGCTGCGGGCCGCTGAGATCAAGCGCCAGGGACAGCTGGTGCAGACTGCCGCCGGGGTTGAGATCCTCGAGAATGGCCGCCGCCCGCGGATCCAGCAAACCGCTGTCCAGCAGGATGCCGCGGGTGATACTCAGGTCCAGGTGGCTGGCTCCCAGCTCGAACTCCCGCCAGCGGCGGCCCACCCGCTGGCGCACCACAAGGTCGAGGGGGCGGATGGCGCGGCCATCCCAGTCCGCCCGCAGATCCTGGATCCGCAGCCCCCAGTCCTCCCCCGGGGTGAACCAGCCGGTGATTTGAGCCGCGAGGTTGTCCAGCCGGGGGGCACCCGGCAGGCCACTGAGGGGCAGTGCCGCCGCAGTCAAACGGCCGCGGCCAGCCACCAGGGCGTTGTCTCTCCAGTCGAACCAAAACTCCAGGTCGAGATCCGCCACCTGCGGCTGTATTTTTTGCACCAGCTCCGGCAGCCAGGCACTGGCCAGGGTGTCGAGGGAGTCCTCGACGCTGATCCGCTCCCCGTGGACATAGCCCGTGCCGACAAAGTCCTCGGGGTCGGCGGGGTCGCCCCGGCCCTCGAAGACAAAGCGGGCGACATTGGCCCCGGTGTCGTCGAGGGCCAGGGTGGCAGTGGCGCGGTGAAAGCCCCCCTGGTTCTCCACCAGAATATCCCGGGCAAACAGTTGCGCGCGGGCGCCGGAGAAAAACTGCACTTCCATGGCCAGGCGGTCGATCCGCAGCAGACGGCTGTAGTAAAACATCCGGTACAGGTAGTCGAGGTTCTCCCCGCCACTGCCGAGCCCCAGGGGATAGCCCCCCAGGGTCCAGTTACCCAGCTCATCCTCCGCCAGCACCAGGGTGATGCTGGCGGCGGTCAGGGAGCGCCACACCGGGCTGAGGTTGAGAAGGGATTCGCCAAGGCGCAACTCGGCGGACAGCTGGCTCGCCGTCACCGCCGGGGGGTGGCCGTCGCGGCCGGCGATCACCACGCTGCCCAGGTCCACCCTGGGGGTGAACCCCCGCCACAGCCCCTGCAGCTGGCGGATGCTGAAATCCATGCCCGTCTGTTGCGACAGGTAGGCGTTGATCTGGGGCTGAAAGCGGTTGACCACCGGAAACAGCTCCCGGGCCGCCACCACCAGCAGGGCGTAGAGGATCACCAGCAGGGCAAGCGCCAGCCAGAGATACCTGAAAAACCGCCCTGCCATGGCTTTGCTGTTCAAAATGCTACACCGGAATGATGTCGTACTGTTCCTGGGAATACAGGGTTTCCACCCGGAACTCGATGGGCCTGCCGATAAACTCCTCGAGGTCGGCGACATTGGCGGAGTCTTCGTCCAGCAGGCGGTCGATCACCACCTGGGAGGCCAGCACCAGGATTTTATCGCAGTCGAAGGCCCGGGATTCCCGGAGAATTTCCCGCATGATGTCGTAGCACACGGTCTCCGCCGACTTCAGCCGCCCCCGGCCCTCGCACATGGGGCAGGGTTCGCAGAGCATCTGGCCCAGGCTTTCGCTGGTGCGCTTGCGGGTCATCTCGATCAACCCCAGCTCCGACACCGTGGTGATGCCGGTCTTGGCGCGATCCCGCTCCAGGGCCTTTTCGAGGGTGCGCATCACCTGGCGCTGGTGCTCCCGGTCCGCCATATCGATGAAGTCGATGATGATGATACCCCCCAGGTTGCGCAGCCGCAGCTGGCGGGCGATGGCGGTGGCCGCCTCCAGGTTGGTTTTGAAGATGGTTTCTTCCAGGTTCTTGTGGCCCACATAACCGCCGGTATTGACGTCCACCGTGGTCATGGCCTCGGTCTGATCGATCACCAGGTAGCCCCCGGACTTGAGGGGCACACTGCGCTCCAGGGCGCGGTTGATCTCGTCCTCGACGTTGTACAGGTAGAACAGGGGCCGCTCGCCGGGATAGTGCTCCAGCAGGTCGAGCATATCCGGGTTGACCGCGGTGGCGAACTCCACCATTTGCCCGTAGACCTCCCGGGAGTCGACGCGGATTTTTTCCATCCCCGGGCGCACCATGTCCCTGAGGGTGCGCAGGGACAGGGGCAGGTCTTCGTAGATACAGCCCACCTCCACCACCTTCTGGCGCTTGTCCTGGATCAGCGACCACATGCGGTGGAGGAAGTGCAGATCCCCCTTGAGCTCCTCGTCCCCCACCCCTTCGGCGGCGGTGCGCAGAATATAGCCGTCGGCAGCCTGGGCCTGCTCCCCCAGGGCACTCTCCAGAGCCTGGCGCAGCCGGCTGCGCTCCTCCTCGCTCTCGATGCGCTGGGACACCCCGATATGGCGGACATTGGGCATATACACCAGATAGCGGGAGGACACCGACAGCTGGGCGGTGAGGCGGGCGCCCTTGGTGCCAATGGGGTCCTTGACCACCTGCACCACCACCTTCTGACCCTCCCGCAACAGCAGGCGGATATCCGGGGTGGGCCCCGCCCCCTTGTCCACCTGGTGTTCGGGGCGCACCTCGGCGGCGTGGAGAAAACCGGCCTTGTCCAGGCCGATGTCGACAAAGGCGGCCTGCATTCCCGGCAGCACCCGGATCACCTTGCCCTTGTAGATATTGCCCACCAGTCCCCGGCGCTGGGAGCGCTCCACCACCACTTCCTGGACAACGCCATTTTCCACCAGGGCGACGCGGGTCTCCATGGGGGTGAAGTTGACCAGAATTTCGGCGTTCATCGGTGTCATAGCGGGCCCTGTGCTCTAGCGCTCGGCGGCGGTGCCGGGCAGGCCCTCAGGATACCAGTAACCGAGGCCGAATAACGCCAGCAGCTCACGGGTTTCCGCCAGGGGCAGGCCCACCACCCCGGAATAGCTGCCGCTGATGGCCGCGACGAACACCGCGCCCCGGCCCTGGATGGCGTAGCCACCGGCCTTGTCCGCGGGCTCCCCGGTGCGCCAGTAGCGGCGACACAGGTCCTCGTCGAGGGACGCAAAGGTCACCAGGGTCTGGCTCAGCCGCCACTCGCAGCGCTCGGCGGACACCATGGCCACCGCCGTCAGCACCCGGTGACTGCGACCGGAAAGGGCCATCAGCATGGCCACCCCCTCGGCCTCGCTCCCGGGCTTGCCCATGGGGGTGTCACCCACCACCACCGTGGTGTCCGAGCCCAGCACCGGCAGCGGCCCCAGCCGCCCCAGGGCGGCCCTGGCCTTGGCCTCGGCGAGGCGCTGCACATAGGCTTCGGGGCTCTCCCCGGGGATATGGGTCTCGTCGACATCCACCGGGCAGACGGCAAAGCGGGCGCCGATCTGACACAGCAATTCCCGGCGCCGGGGAGAGGCGGAGGCGAGGACAAATTCAGGGTTGGCGGTGGCGGACACGGCTGTTACTCGACCTTGTAGAGCTTCCACATCAAGAGGGCCACAAAGGGCCAGACAACGACGGTGCTGACCACCGGGAACAGCATATGCCAGTCGTCGGCGGCCTTGCCGGCAATCAGATTGACCACAATGGTGACCAATTGGTAGAACAGGGCCAACACCACCACAATCATCTGGTGCCACACCGAAAAATTCTTCATCCGCTGCCCCGCCAGCTGCAACAGATAGGCACTCACCCCCATGGCCAGGGCGTTCTGGCCCAGGGGGCCGCCAGTGAGAATATCCAGCGCCAAGCCCGCCAGCCAGGCAAAACCGACCCCCAGGACGTGGGGTTCCGCCAGCAGCCAGAACACCACCACCAGAAACACCACCATCGGCCGCCAGTAGGTGAGATCCCCCCGCAGCGGGTAAAAATACAGGGTGTAGGCCACCAACAGGCTGAGATAGAAAATCACCGAGTCGAAGGGCCGGGTCATTCAGCGGCCTCCCCACCCTGCTCACCGGCCCGCTGCTCAGCACTTTCTCCGCTGCTTTCGCCGGGGGTTTCCCCCTGGGGCGCGTCCCCCGGGGTCAGCCCCGGGGGTGGCGGAGGAATCTGGAAGTCCACCACTTCGGAGAATACCAGCAGCAGATGGCGGCTGCGCTCGATGTTCGCCGCCGGCTCCACATCCACGGTCATAAAGGGTTGCCCGGGGTCCCGGTGGACACCGATCACCGTACCCACCGGGTAGCCGGAGGGAAAGCGCCCGCCGAGACCGGAGCTCACCAGCTGGTCGCCCTCCTTGATATCCACGGTGGGTGACACATAGCGCAGGTTGAGGCGGCGGAAATCCCCGGTGCCCTCGGCGATGGCCCGCACCCCGTTGCGAATCACCTGCACCGGCAGGGCGTGGGTGTCGTCGGTCACCATCAACACGGTGCTGTTGTTGTCGCGAACGTCGATCACCTGGCCCATCAGGCCCTTTTCGTCGAGCACCGGCTGGCCCAGGTAGGCGCCGTCGAGGGTGCCCCTGTTGATCACAATGGTGTGGCGCAGGGGGTCGGTGGAGACGCCGATCAGCTCCGCCACCAGCACCCGGTCGCTGAGCATTTCGGTGGCGCTGAGCAAGTTGCGCAGGCGGGTATTTTCCGCCGAGATGGCCGCCATCCGCTGCAACTGACCCCGGTACACCAGCAATTCCTGGCGCATAAAGGAGTTTTCCTCCTCCAGCTGGGCGCGGGACAGCAGGGCTTCGCCACCCCATTCCTCGAGGCGCTCGGGAAGGCTGGTCAGCCACTGCAGGGGCAGCGAGGATTGGGAGGCCCTGGACGTCAGGGGGTCGAGCCAGTCGGTGAGGGAGTCGACGGCGAGCAGCAGGAGGGCCGCCCCGCCCAGCAGCAGGAGTTTCATCGCCGACAGTGGACCAGAGGCAAAGATGCGCTTGATGGTTACACTCCGTTTGGCAATGTGTAGGTCGGATTTGGCCACTGCGCTTTGCGGGCCACGCGGAGCGACGCCGAATCCGACGGGATCCCCGACTCAGCAGCCAGGTTTCCGACGTTTGAGTTCGCGCCACTTACCCGTCAAATAAATGGCACTGGAATAATTAGCCGCTGATCAATTCATCTTTTGTCATTGCGAGCGTAGCGAAGCAATCTCGGAGCCATTTAAATTCAACGAGTTACGAGATTGCTTCGTCGTTGCACTCCTCGCAATGACAAATAATCAGATACTCCTTAAGGACTTTATGGTGCTTCACCCGTCAAATAATATTGATACGCCGCTTGTCCATCATATCCAGGGCCTTGCCGCCGCCCTTGGCCACACAGGTGAGGGGCTCGTCGGCGACGATCACCGGCAGTCCGGTCTCGTGGGTGAGCAAACGGTCGATATCCCGCAGCAGGGCGCCGCCGCCGGTGAGCACCACGCCGGTCTCGGCCACATCGGACGCCAGTTCGGGGGGCGACTGCTCCAGCACCCGCTTGAGGGACTGGACGATGGCGGCCAGGGGCTCCTGCAGGGCCTCGAGCACCTCGTCGCTGTTGATGGAGAAAGCCTTGGGCACCCCTTCCGCCAGGTTGCGGCCGCGGACGTCGATTTCCCGCACCTCGGTACCCGGGTAGGCGCTGCCGATTTCCATCTTGATGCGCTCGGCGGTGGTTTCGCCGATCACGCTGCCGTACTTGCGCCGCACATAGTTGACGATGGCCTCGTCGAAGCGGTCGCCACCCACCCGCACAGAG
>Ga0172382_10003632_pt1 | contig 24237 bp, 8 predicted proteins | sample Leawel138RmetaG_FD_122245 | JGI IMG/M metagenome (GOLD analysis project Ga0172382, IMG submission 122245) | Leachate microbial communities from a municipal landfill in Southern Ontario, Canada - Leachate well 138R metaG | ecosystem: Engineered > Solid waste > Landfill > Unclassified | place... | reverse complement strand
TATTAAAAAGTTACGAAAAAATCCATACAAGAGGGCGTCTTTGAGGCTTTAGAAAAAGAAAGTAACATTTCCTCTTTGTTCTGAACTAATAATTTTGAAGGACTTATCAGGAGACCCCTTTCAAAGAGTAGGGTCTTATATTGGAGGGAACTAATGCAGAGCAAGACAATAGAAATACCGACTAAAAAAAGTGCACAAAAAGCAGGTTTTCAGTATGTAGTATAATACAAAAGAGTTAAATTAAGTTAAAACTTGAAATTGGAAAAGGGCGAAGATTATAGGTTGTTCTCGTGTGAGGGGCGAGACCATATGGGCAAGGGTGATGCTTTAAGTTACTTTTATGAAAAGTTAGAAGCTGAGGGAGTTGCTCTTTTGACGGCATCCTTCCCTGTGTACGCTACTCCTGTTGGAAATACCATAAGGGAATTGTTGATAAATGGAGGAGAGGGCTTTGCTTTGTCCCCTCAGGAAGATTTGGAGGTTAAAATGTCTTTGTTTGCTCTTAACAGGCTTGAATTTTTACAAGCATATCTATCTCAAGATATTTGGAAAGAAACTTTAATACTCTTTGACAGAAGTGCTTTTAGTAATGCCCTTACGATAGCTTATGGGATAAAGGATTTTGAGGGTATAACTAGAGAAGAAATAGCTTCCTTGGTTCTGAAAGCTTTGGAGCTTGATTCTTTATTTATCGAAAAACTTAATCTTAAAAACTGTGTAATACAACTTGATACAGGAGAAGAGGATTGGCATAGTGAGAGAGGACGGGGCACAGATTTACATGAGGTCCCTGATGTTCAGAGACTTGCCTTAGATGTCTATTCTTTTTACAGAGAGTTTGTTGGTGAGGGGTGGAAAGTTATTCTTACAAAGGAATTTGACGAAAAGGAGGGAAGAAGGGTCTGGAGGGATAGGGAGGACATATTCAGTGATATCTTTGCTTTTTTAGCTGAGAAGTTTGGAGATTTTAAGTTTACAGAAGGAAAAGGAAAGAGAGGAGAGATAGGAATAAAGGAGATTATGAATGTTGTATATCCAGGCTCTAGGGTAGATAATAATCTCCTGAATCAGTATTCGAAAAGTATTAGGGGTAATGATAAAGAGAGTATGTATGCCTTATCTGTGCAAATAAAGAAACAGATATGTGCTTCTTACAAGGGAATACTCTTTGAGGATAAGGAGGTAAGGGTCGCTTTTAAGGCGATTCTTGATAGGTATCCAAAGATAGAGTATGTTTTAGAGTCTAGTCTGGGAAAAGAATATATTTTAAGGCTACAGGAGGCCCTAAGAGATGAGTAAAAGGCAACTAGCTATACAATTACTATTCGAGATAGAGAAGATCTTCCCAGAGGCGATTACAGAGCTTGAAAACTGGGATACCCCGTTCCAATTTCTTGTTTCTATTATTTTATCTGCACAGACAACAGACAGGCAGGTGAATAGGGCTACAGAGATTTTGTTTAAGAAATACCCAACAGCGAGCATGCTAGCAGAAGCTGAGGTTAAGGAAGTTGAGGATACCCTCGGGGGTATTAATTATTATAGAACAAAATCTAAACATATAATCAAGGCAGCTCAAATTCTAAGAGATGATTATGCGGGTGAGCCTCCTAGAGACCTAAAGAGCTTGATGAAATTACCAGGGGTAGGGTACAAGACTGCAAATGTGTTTTTAAATCATCTTTATAGAGAAAACCAAGGAATTGCTGTAGATACACATGTAATGAGAGTAGCAATTGCGTATGGTTTAAGTAAAAGTACAAATCCTACTCAAATAGCCCACGACTTAGAGTCTCTTTATCCTAAAAAGGATTGGTACAAAATTAACTCAGCCTTTGTTCTCTATGGAAGATATATCTTAAAGGCAAGAAAACCTGATTGGGATAAGGTTGTTCTTAAGGACAAGTTAGTTGTGAAATCATAAAACTAGAACGTCATCAACACATATGCTATAATCGGCCTGCAACATTTAATATTATTCGTATGTAGTAGTTAGTTGCATACTCTACATCACCAATAGGAAAACCCTAATGGACACAAAAACAGACAAACAAAAAAATTCGTATGCCCAGATAGATAAATTTCTTTCAGATGATCAAAACCAGATCAAAACATTCTCTCGTGGAGATATTGTTGAAGGTACAGTTATGGATGTACAGCAAGGACTCTTGGTTGTTGACATTGGTTTTAAATCAGAGGGAATAGTTGCTGGTAAAGAGCTTAAAAGTGATCTTTTAGATTGGAGAGAGCTAAAAGAAGGTGACAAAGTAATGGTATATGTTGTTAAACCAGAAGATGAAGAAGGACAATTAGTCCTCTCTATAAGGAGAACCCAACAAGCCACAGCATGGCTTAATTTGGAGAAAGCAAAAGAGAATAACGATATTATAAATACAACAGTTGTGGAATCAAATAACGGAGGGTTGATTGTTGAAATAGGAAAAGACATACGTGGATTTATTCCAACCTCACAACTAGATGCTGCAAGAGTATATGTAAGTGGTGTGAGACAGGTAGGAAAAGACATATCTTCTAAAGTTCAAGAGAGACTTAATTCTATGATTGGTGAGAAAGTATCTACTAGAATAATAGAGTTAGACAGAGAGAAAAACAGAATAATTCTTTCTGAGAAGATGGTAACCCAATCAAGGGATTTGGAACAAAGAGAGAAAACATTAAACAAGATAAAAGAAGGAGATGTACTAGAAGGAACTGTAAGTGGCATTACTCCTTTTGGTATCTTTGTTAATGCAGAAGGATTAGAAGGGCTTGTTCATCTTTCAGAGCTTTCATGGGATAAGGTAGAAGACATTGGAAGTATGTATTCTGTTGGAACAAAGGTAAGTGTTGTAGTTATTGGTGTTACTGATGGAGGAAAGAGAGTGGCATATAGTGTAAAGAGATTACAGAAAGATCCTTGGTCAGAAGCTATTGCTCAGTACAAAGTAGGAGATATAGTAGAAGGAGAGGTTCAAAAAGTTGTTCCGTATGGAGCATTTGTAAGAATAGATAAAGGACTTAATGGTTTGATCCATATTTCAGAGTTATCAGACAAGTTGGTAAAAGATCCTTCAGATATAGTTACTTTAGGGGATCAAGTTAAAGTTAAAATACTTTCTATTTCATCAACAGAGAGGCACTTAGGATTGAGCTTAAAAGCTACTGTAGGGAAAAAGGTGGAAGTAAAAGTACCAAAGAAAATATCCAAAGAAGAGCTAGCATCAGAAGTTGACTCAGCAATAGAAGAGGAGATATCTCCCTCTGAAGAGTAATTGCCCATAGGTATATAGTATAATTAAGTATGAGTATGAAGGTTGTAAAAAAGAAACAATCCATATTTAGTCGTTTAAGTGAAAATGCCAATGTTGCACTCAGGAGTGCATCCTTGGTTTCAGAAAAACTGAAAGAGAGAAAAATTTCAGTAGTAAGTATATTTGTAGGAATTCTCTTGAATGAGGAGTGTATAGCGACCAAAGTTATTGAAGATATGGGGCTTGATAGAGGCGAGATATTGAAATCTTTCTTTGAGGGGAAAATATTTGAGATTACAGGAGACACTTCTGTAAAAAGAGAGCTGTCTTTCTCTGTTGAAGCACAAGAGATATTCAGGGAGGCTTTTAATTATGCACAAAGAATGGCTCATGTATATGTTGGGACAGAACATTTAATGTTAGCTATACTAAGGTCTAAGAATCAAAAGTTAGATAAGCTGAAAGAAATTAATTTAACATACGATTCTTTTAGAAAAGGCCTTTCAAGAGTTGCTATGTATCCCATTGGTATATTAGCAAAGCCAGAAGATATGCAAATACAAGTACAGGGAGAGAAGGTTATAGAAATGTTAGGTACAGACTTAGTAGAATTAGGAAAAGAGGGTTTGTTGGATCCAGTTATTGGTAGAGAGGAAGAGATATCTCAATTGATAAATGTTTTAAGCAGAAGGAAAAAAAACAATCCATTAATTATAGGGGAGGCTGGAGTAGGAAAGAGTGTTTTAGTAGAAGGTTTGGCGCAGAAAATTGCAGATGGACATGTTCCTCCATCGCTGAAGGACATGAGAATCATTTTACTTGACGTAGCAAGTATTATGGCTGGAAGTAGGATGAGGGGGGACGTAGAGGAAAGAGTTATGGCTATAGTTCAAGATGTAATATCTTCTAATAATACAATTCTTTTCATAGATGAGATTCATAATATTGTATCTCCTGGCATCCCAGGGAGTTCTTCAGATATAGCTTCAATACTAAAGCCAGCCCTTTTGCAAGATAACTTTAGGTGTATAGGGGCTACAACTTCAGAAGAATATACTATGTATTTTGAAGAGGATAATGCTTTGGATCGGAGATTTCAACCGATTTTTCTTAAGGAGACATCTTTGGAAGATACTTTAAAAATATTACAAAAAGTTAAACCTTTACTGGAAAAACATCATAATTTAAGAATAGGAGGGGAAGCCTTAAAAGTAGCAGTTACTCTCTCGGATAGATATGTGACGGACAGATATTTGCCAGATAAGGCTATAGATTTACTTGATGAAGCTGCAGCCTCAAAAAGATTATTAATAGAGACTTCCTTTAAAGAAGTATCTGTTCTTATAGCAGAATTAGATGAGATTAGAAGGACAAAAGATCAGGAGATACTAAAGGGAGATATGGAGAAAGCTTTAAGGTTGCAAAAGAAAGAGAGATTGTTGGAGGATAAAATAAGGAAGTTGGAAAAAGAATGTTCTAAAAGTAAGAAAAGTATTAGAAATGAGGTAAATGAAGAAGATGTTAGGAGTATTATTTCTAAATGGACAGGTATTCCATTAAATACTTTAGGGGGGAAGGAAAGGACGGCTCTTTTAAACTTGGAAGACACTCTTAATGGTTATGTAATTGGGCAGGAAGAGGCATGTTCTTCGGTAGCTTCCGCTATAAAAAGAGCTAGAACTGGCATTATAGATGCAGATAGGCCTTGGGCATCTTTTCTTTTTCTTGGTCCTACTGGAGTAGGGAAGACAGAAATGGCAAAGGTTTTAACTAGGGAGCTTTTTGGTGATGAGGAAAGGTTAATACAAATAGATATGAGTGAAATGATGGAGATGCACAGTGTTTCGAAATTGATAGGGTCTCCTCCGGGATATATAGGGTTTCAACAAGGAGGTTGGTTAACAGAAAAAGTAAGAAGGGAGCCTCACTCAGTGATTCTTTTTGATGAGGTTGAAAAAGCTCATGGAGATGTGTTAAATGTGTTACTTCAAATATTAGAATATGGTCATTTGACTGATGGGAGAGGAAGGAAGGTTAATTTTAAAAATACTGTTGTAATACTAACCTCTAACATTGGTGCGGAGGAAATAAGTAAGGATCGAGTACTAGGTTTTGTTGGCAATGGAGAGAAGAATAGGTCTGATGCAGAAATAGATGGGGCTTACTCAAGTATGAAGAAGACACTTTTAGATGAACTCAGAGGGGAGTTGAGGCCAGAGTTGATAAATCGTCTAGATGATATTGTCATATTTAGATCCTTAATTAGGAAAGATGCAAGGAAGATAGTTAAACTTCTTGTTAAGGAGCTAAATAGGAGATTGCAGGAGGAAAAAATCAAAGTAACCCTTGATAGTAAAGCAATAACATATATTGTTAAAAATAGTTTTAGTGAAGAGTATGGTGCAAGGCCTTTGAGGAGGTTTTTACAGGATGAGGTTGAGAATGTTTTGGCAGATTGGATGCTAGAGAATGCCCTAGAGTTGGAGAAAGGAAAAGAGATTAAAATAGAGATGAGCGTTAAAGATAGTAATATAATAATAGCTAATAAATAGTATGAGATATGTTTGTTCTTCTTGTGGAATGGAGTCTTTGAAGTGGTCTGGAAAGTGTTCTTTTTGTGATGAATGGGGAACTTTAGAAGAGAGTAAGGGGGAAATTACTCAAGAGAGTGCTGGGCCTGTAGTTATTGCAACTCACAAATCAATTGGGAATTTTAAAGAGAAGCCCTCAGGAGTTAGAAGTTCTGGAAGAATAACTACAGGATTTAGAGAATTTGATCGAGTGTTGGGGAAAGGTTTAGTACAGGGGGAGGTTGTCTTGTTAAGTGGGGAGCCAGGAGTTGGGAAATCAACTCTCCTTATGCAAATAGTCCTTAATTTTGCAAAAGATGGAAAGGTTCTTTATGTTTGTGGGGAAGAGTCACCCATGCAGTTGAAATCTAGGTTGAGCAGACTTTCTCCCAAGGGCTTAGATAGTAGGATAGAGGAAAACTTTGTTTTAACAGAGGAAGTGGAGGTGGAGAAGATAGCAGAATTGATAAAAAGCGATAACTTTAGTCTTGTAGTAGTGGATTCCATCCAAAGCATGATCTCTATTAGTTCTAGGGGTTATCCTGGTAGTATAAGTCAGGTACGAGTTTCTGGAGCTATTTTGACAAGAGCCTCCAAGAGTACTGGAATTCCCATGTTTATAGTAGGGCAGATAAATAAGGGAGGAGATATTGCGGGGCCAAAGGTATTAGAACACATAGTTGATTGTGTCCTGTATATGGAGGGGGATCCATATAATCAATATAGGATTATGAGGAGTATCAAAAACAGATTTGGTTCTACTAATGAAATAGGGGTTTTTGAGATGAGAGGAGATGGTCTTAAAGAGGTAGGTAACCCATCTCTTGTATTTTTGGAATCTGCAGAAAAATCTTCAGGTAGTGCTATAGGTGCAGTTATGCAAGGGTCTAGGGTAGTATTTGTTGAAGCTCAAGCATTGGTTGTTGAGAGAGAAAGTGAAGGAGGTCCTCTTAGAAGGGTGGCAAATGGGATTAAGAAACCAAGATTGGATATGTTATGTGCTGTTATGTCTAGAAAGGGAGGGGTGTTTTTAGGAAATAAGGATGTTTTTGTTAATGTAGTAGGAGGGTTGAGTGTAAGTGACCCTGCATTGGATTTGGCTATATGTGCTGCTATTAAGTCTTCTGTTACGGATGAAGCTTTGTCAAAGTCTAGAATATATTTTGGAGAAGTAGGTTTAACAGGTGAGGTTAGAGGTACTTGGGGTGTAGAGTCTGTTGTAGCAGAGGCAAAAAGAGCAGGGTATGAGGAGTTAGTTGTTGGTAGAATGAGGGTTGGCCAAAGTAAGGACCTTAAAATAAAGAAGGTTTACAAGATAAATTCCATATAGAGATTTCTTTTCAAGGAGTCGTTTTTTAAGTGTTCTTTATTCTTACGCATAACATAACCACAAAGTACGTAACAGGTTGGACATGCATAACATGTATAGAAGTAAATTATAATAGAATTACATTTGGGAGAAAGCGAAAGGGCGCAAATCCTTAAAGAGAGGAGAAACTTCCATACAAGAGAGTGGGGCATTGCAGGCTAGTGGGAGTGTGGATTAATAATATAGGGTTGACAATTATCAAGGGAGAGGATATAATTCTACTAGATCTTTAAGTATATGTGGATATCTTGACTTCTTCCCTTTGTCTGGGGTGTCACAAGCACAGCTGGGCAAGAGGAAGAGGTCAGGATTTCAGTCCTTCTCTTTCTCCTTTTGTTTATACAAACTGAACAAAAAGAGAAGAAGAAGGGGTAAGTATATTAATTATGCTCTTCGATACTTTTTCTTAAGTATAAGGGAAAGAATCCGGGGTCGGTTGGGGCAGTACCGATCCCTTTCTTCTTTATTTCATACGGTTTCAACGATATTTGACATCTTTAAATGATTTCAATATACTTCAAATATCATATGTCTGTATAAGCCCCATATTTTAAATTCCCAAATTAATCCAATGGTTAAAAAGAGTAAAACTATTAAAGAGTATGAGCAGATGAACCTCGCTGAAATACGCGCTATTGCTCAAGACCTTAAGTTAGATGATTTTATGGAGTTAGACAAAAGAGAACTAATTATTGAAATTCTTAAAAAATCTACAACAGATGAAGGCTATGTGATAGTAGATGGTATCTTAGAGGTTGTTAAGGATGGAACTCATGGATTGATAAGAACAGACGGATTATTACCAAGTGATAATGATGTATACATCTCTGGATCTCAGATAAGGAAGTTTAGTCTTAGGACGGGTGATGAGGTGTCTGGTCCTGCAAGACTACCTAAAAACAAAGAGAGATATTTAAGTCTTTTAAGAGTAGATACAGTGTATGGGAAACCTGCCGCAGAGGCAGTCAAGAGACCTTCCTTTAGAAAGTTAACACCTATATTCCCTAAGAAACAAATAAAGCTAGAGACTGATAAAGAACCTATCTCAACAAGAATGATAGACCTTCTTGCACCTATTGGCTTTGGTCAAAGATCTATGGTTGTATCTCCTCCTAAAGCTGGAAAGACCATATTGCTTAAAGATATTGCAGAAGGTATTGCAGTGAATCATCCTAAGGCAAAATTAATAGTAGCATTGATTGCTGAAAGACCTGAAGAGGTTACTGACATGAGGAGATTTGTAAAAGGAGATGTGTTTGCTTCTAACTTTGATGAGTTACCAGAGCATAACTGTAGGGTTGCAGAGATGGCACTTCAAAAGGCTATGAGAATGGTAGAGTGGGGAGAGGATGTAATAATTTTAATGGATAGTATTACTAGACTTGCAAGAGCATACAATATTACTATGCCAACATCTGGAAAGACATTGTCAGGTGGGTTTGATCCTGTAGCTTTGTATCCTCCTAAGAAATTTTTTGGAGCAGCTAGAAACTTCGAAGAGAAAGGTAGCCTTACAATTATAGCTACAGCATTAGTGGATACAGGAAGTAGAATGGATGACTTAGTATATGAGGAATTCAAAGGAACCGGTAATATGGAGCTACATTTAGATAGAAAGCTTGCAAACAGAAGGATATATCCAGCCATTGATGTAATGAACTCTGGAACTAGAAACGAGGAGCTTCTTTTGAGTAAAGAAGTGCTAAATCAATCCTGGAGAATAAGGAGGATGTTAGAAGTTCTTGATTCTAATGAATCTCCAACAGAGGTGTTAATAAGTAGATTAAAGAAGACCAAAAATAATGAAGAATTTTTAGCCACACTGCACGAAGCATAACTTATTGGTATAATATCACAGTATTGTTATTTGTATAAATATTATGGATATTAAAGATTCTTCTGAAAACAAGAGTATTACGGGGCTGAGCTTTAGAGAGATATCATCTAAGAGATTAAATGAGAAATCGCTAGGGAGTGATCTAGAAAGCTTCCTTTTTGTTGATGAGAATATCACTGATCAGAAAAAGTTAAGTACAAGACTAAAAAAGTTTTTCTATAAAGTATATATAAAACAGACAAAAAGGAAGGGTGTATTTGCCTTTCTTTTTTCACTTATAGAATATCTTTATGCGAGGGTAAGGGTTTTAACAATTCTGTTTTCAGTTGTTTTTGATATGGTCTTTAGGTTTTTTGATGATATAAAGAATAATTTTACAAAAAGAATGTTCTGGGGTAGAGGTAATTTCCTTGGATCTACAATACAGGTAGTTGCTTTTGTTTTAATCTTTATATTAGCAATATCATATCTTTACAGAAAGCCAGTTGTAATTGTTGCGAGTGAAGGTCATTTGGATAGGATAGGGGTGGCAGAGACAGACTTGATGGTTATGAATGCTTCTTTAAATACAATGGTGCCTAAGGATAGAGCTAGAAGAGCAACGGAGGAATATATAGTAAAAGGAGGGGATACTCTTAGTATAATTGCAGAGTATTATGGGATAAGTACCGAGTCTATTCTATGGGCAAATAGTATGAAAGATACTGACTATATTAAGCCAGGACAAGTTTTAGAAATTCCTCCTAGTGATGGGGTCTTGGTTACTGTATCTAGTGGAGATACGTTGGCAGGTTTAGCTAAAAAATACGATGCTAATGAACAATCTATAGCGGATTTTAATTGGTTGGATTATCCCTTTACATTAGAACAAGGGGTAAAACTATTTATTCCTGATGGTAAGATGCCTGCTCCTCCCAAGCCTGTTGTTATTGCTTCAACACCATCTTTTGTGTCAAATCAGTATACGAGTGCTGCAGCTTCTGCCTCTGTTGGGGATCCAAATGTAGGAAGGTTTCTTCTTTGGCCTGTTGCCGGTGGGGCCGGGGTAATGTCTCAGGGGTACAAGCCATGGCATATGGCAATAGATATAGCTTCTAGAGATTTGCCCAATATAGTTGCAGCTGCATCAGGTACCGTTATTTTTGCGGGGTGTAGTGGTTACTGTCCTCCATTAGGTGAGACATATGGGGGTTCAGGGTATGCTTGGTCCATACAGATAGATCATGGTAATGGTTATACAACATGGTATGCACATCTTAAGAATATATATGTAAGGTCTGGGCAAGGTGTTGGTGCAGGGGAGGTTATAGGGCAGATGGGTTCCACTGGTCGTTCAACTGGTCCACATGTGCACTTTGAGTTGAGGAGGGGTGTGGCATATGGCTCACAAGTAAATCCATTAGGATATGCTAGTTGGTAACCCCGCCAACCTATAGCTGAAAGGGCAAAAATGAGGGGATATTGTGATATAATGAGGTTGTGGGCTCATAGTTCAGTTGGCTAGAACATCGCATTCGCAATGCGAAGGTCGCTGGTTCGATTCCAGCTGAGTCCATAGTTTTAAGGGCCTGTAGCTCAGTTGGCTAGAGCACATCGCTGGCAGTGATGGGGTCAGGGGTTCGAGTCCCCTCAGGTCCACCAATTCCCTCTTTTGTTAGTATACTTTGTTCATCTTTTAGAAGGTTACACAACACTGTTCCACAAAGTAGATATGCCTTGCTTTCAATACTTTCTTTTTTAATGTAAAATATCCATCATTAATATATACTTAAGTATGGAAATGGAGTACAACCCAAAAGATTTTGAATCAAAATGGCAACAGAGATGGTTTGAAGATCTTTTCTATGAAGCAAAAGATTTTGCAAAAGGAAAAGAAAAGTACTATCTGTTAGCAGAATTTCCATATCCGTCAGGTGATAGTATGCATATGGGGCATACGAGAAATTACTGTATGATGGATACAGTAGCTAGATTAAGGAGAATGCTTGGCCAAAATGTACTTTTCCCTATGGGTTGGGATGCTTTTGGATTACCTACGGAAAACTATGCTATCAAAGTTAAAAGGCCTCCACAGGAGATAACTAAGGAAAATATAGATAATTTTAGGAAACAGCTTAAAAGTCTTGGTTTGAGTTTTGATTGGAGTAGAGAGGTAAATACGACAGATCCTGAATATTACAAGTGGACACAATGGATATTTCTTAAGCTTTATGAAAAAGGTCTTGCATACAAGGCCGAGATGCCTATTAATTGGTGTCCAAAATGTAAGGTAGGGTGTGCTAACGAAGAAGTTATTGATGGGAAGCACGAGAGGTGTGGAACAGAGGTAGGAAAAAAGAATATGAATCAATGGTTTTTGAGAATAACGGAGTATGCTGATAGGTTAGATACTGATTTAGACATGACTGATTATTGGGAGAGTGTTAAGGTCAGGCAAAGAAACTGGATTGGGAAGAAGACTTGGTATGATATTGAGTACGAAATAGAGGGGACAGAAGAAAGGATAAAGGTATCTACCACTAGGCCCGACACACAGTTTGGCTCTACTTTTGTAGTTATAGCACCAGAACATGAGGTTGTTGAAAGATTGAAGAAATATATGAAGAAAGAGATACTGGAAGAGGTTGAGAAATATCAGGAAGAAAGTAGAGAAAAGACAGAACTAGAGAGAATGAGTGAGAAAAGAGAGAAAACGGGTGTTGAAACAGGACTTTTCTGTATAAATAGCATAACTAAAAAGAGACTGCCAATATACCTTGCAGACTTTGTTCTAACAACAGTTGGGACGGGTTGTGTTGTTTCTGTCCCAGCTCATGATAAAAGGGATTTTGAGTTTGCTAAGAAATTTAAAATTCCAGTAATTAGAGTGATAGAAGGTCCTGGAGGTGATAGGGCTGAAGTTAGAACTGTCTCTGATGTGTATGAAGGTGATGGAATACTCTTTAATTCAGGGTTTTTGGATAATTTGACCAGTGAGAAGGCAAAAGAGAAGATAGGAGAGTATATTAGAGCTGAAGGTATAGGAGATGTTGTTGTTAGATATCATTTAAGGGATTGGAATTTCTCAAGACAACACTATTGGGGAGAGCCTATTCCAATAGTATATTGTAAAAAGTGTGGAGAGGTGCCAGTTCCTGAGAATCAACTGCCTGTGGAACTTCCAAAAGTGAAAAGTTACGAACCTACAGAGACAGGAGAATCTCCGTTGGCAAATATTACACAATGGGTGAATACAAGATGTCCGAAATGTGGAGGAGAGGCAAAGAGAGAAACAGATACGATGCCAAATTGGGCAGGATCTAGTTGGTATTACTTGCGATATGTGGACCCTAGGAATTCGGACAAACTCGCTGGTTTGGAGAAAATAAAATACTGGCTACCTGTTGATTATTACGAAGGTGGTCCTGAGCATGTTACTTTACATCTTCTGTATTCAAGGTTTTGGCATAAGTTTTTGTACGATATTGGTGCTGTAACAACACTAGAGCCTTATCAGAAGAGAACAATACATGGCAATGTATTAGGAGAAGATGGATTGAAGATGTCTAAGTCTCGAGGAAATGTAATTAATCCTGATGACTTAGTAGAGAAATATGGGGCGGATGTTACTCGAGCCTATATGATGTTCATGGGTCCATACGAGGGAGATGTGTCCTGGAGTACGGAAGCTATTAACGGAATGAAAAGGTTTGTTTCTAAGTACTACAGGTTCCTGTTATCCTCTTTTGTTGCTGAGGACGTAGAGAGTTCCGAAGAGGTGAGTAAAGCCATTGGAAAATTAATTAAAAAATTAGAAAGAAATATTTTGGGTATAAAATTCAATACGTGCATTTCTAGCTTGATAGAATTTTTAAATGAATTCCATCAAGAGAAAATTTCACAGAAAGATCTAGAAAAACTTTTGATATGTTCAGCTCCTATTTTCCCACACCTTACAGAAGAGATTTGGGAGAAAACAGGGCATGAGTTTAGTGTACATATGCAGAGTTGGCCCAAGGTTGATGAGAGTGCGATAAAAGATGATGTTATTGAGATTCCTGTTCAGATTAATGGGAAGATAAGGGGTAAAATCATTTTACAAACAGGAGCAACACAGAAAGAGGCTGAGGAAAAAGTCCTTTTAGGTGGGGATTTCTCATCATATTTAGAAAACAAGAAAATTAAGAAAATAGTTTACGTTCAAGATAGAATAGTAAGCATTGTTGTGTAAGAAAATCTTAGATGTAAAAACTTGTCCAAGTCGTTGACAAACTTGTTCATATCCTCTATTATTATACTACGGTTGGGGCCATAAATTTTTATTGTCAAAACAACGTTTTCGACTGTCCTTAAGAAATGACAAGAAAGACTTGGCCTAAGGGAGTGAAAAATATATACATTTTTACATCAACGATCGTCCTGGTCTTTATTTTGTTTGGAGTAAGACAGGCGTTTGCAATATCAACTTCTAGTGTAAATTTGCAGGGGAAAATAGTTAGAAATGATACGGGGCATGAAGGGTTAAATGTTACTCCAGGAAATCCTCCCTGTGTAATTACAGGGGCAGGAAATGATACGTGTGATTTCAGAGTTAGGTACTACAATGCTCCTTCTGGAGGTACTCTTCTTTTAACAGAAGAGTTTTCAAACAAGGAGATAGGCCAATACAATGGGGCTTTTAATCTTTCCTTAGGCACAGATTCTTCTCCTACAGCAGGTACATACAGTTCGTTGAGTGCCTTAATTAACGGAGAGGATGCTGTCTATATTGAGATAGGATTTGCCCCAGGGGGAAACAATTCATACACAGAAGTTTTTACGAGAATGCCTTTACAAGCATCTCCTTATGCGATTAGATCTAAATATGCTTCCGAGGCGTCTAATGTATCTTGGTCTGGTATTACTAATCCAGAAGATAATCAATCCCTAACAATGGGTACACATAATACGGCATGGAATTGGAGTACAGGGTTGTTTAGTAGTAATTGGGATAGTAATGCGGGAGCTAATAATCTGTTTTCCCTTAATACAGGAAATATAACAGGTACAGGCTCTTTGTTAAATGTTCAAACAGGTAGTAGTGCAACAATATCTCCACTTAGAGTAAGGGCTGGGAGTAGTGAAGCTATATTTGTAGATAATCAGGGAAGGGTGGGTCTTGGTACTACGAGTCCATTAGCGAAACTTCATGTTTTAGGAGGTGGAATATTTGAAGACTTGTTAGCGACCTCTCCTGAAGGAGGTCTTGTAGAGGTTGGAGGAGTACGTTATGCAGGAGCCGTGTCCATTCCAGCAGTGTCTACAACATCAATGGGCGCTATAGAGTCTCCTTGGATAAGGACAGGGTATTATCAAAACTTCTTAAGATATACGGAAGAGTTTCAGAGAAGTACAGCAAATGACTGGGTTCAAACAAATATAGCATCAGTTACGGCAAACTCGCATGTAGCACCTCTCGAAACAGCGACAACGGCAGACACAATAGTAGGAAATTCTGCCAATGGAGCTTTAACCCAAACAGTAGCTGCTTCTGCCGCAGGGGTTGCTGGCACAGGGCCATGGACCTTTAGTATTTACTTAAAAACTAATAGTGGGACAGCAGATGTAGATTTGCAAATAAACAGTACTAATGCATCTGGAGTAGTAGTAGAGGCAGGTACGGCAAAAACAGTAACTATTAATGAAACATGGCAGAGATACTCTGTCGTTCAAGATTTTACAAATGCGAGTCATACAAGAAAAAATGTAGTCTTAAAAGTAGGAACAAATACAGTAATAGCATGGGGAGCACAATTAGAACCATCATCTTATGCAAGGCGTTACTCAGCAGCAAGAACGACAAGTTTAGTTACTACCAACACATCGACAGCATTAATCTCTACAGCTTTGGGAGTTAGTGGTTCTATCTCTGGAACAAGCATTGCAGCCTCAAGCTCTATAACTTCAACGAGATCAGGAACTCCTGCTGCTCCAGTTGAAGGGTTGATAGCTACTGCAGGGGCGGCTACAGCTGCTATTCCTGTTAGACCTTCTCCACGTCTTAGGTTACGAGGTACAGCATGGAATACCACTCCGACTGCTGCTACAAACAATATAGATTTTTCTTTGGAAACTATGCCAATATCTGGACCTACTACTTCAGGATATTTAAGATTTCTCTACGGTGGGCACGGAGCAGCATTGGTTGGTCATACAGAGGTAGCAAGATTAACAAATACAGGAGATTTTACTGTTATAGGTAATATAGGTATAGGAACACTATCTCCAACAGAGAAGTTAGATGTAGATGGAGCAGCTAGGATTAGGACGATATCTAATGCATCAGGCAATATTTTAACAGTATCTAGTACAGGGGTTGTTCAACAACGTACCCCTGCAGAATTACTAGGTGATATAGGAGCGGGTTCAGGAGATGGAACGGTAACAAGTGTAGATGTTAGTGGAGGAACAACAGGACTAACAACCTCAGGAGGTCCAATAACTAGCTCAGGAACAATCACCCTTAGTGGTACATTGAATGTAGCTAGTGGAGGTACAGGTAATACAAGCTTCACATCGGGTAAGATACTTTTTGGTAATGGCACTAATGCAATTGCTACAGATACAGATTTACATTGGGATAATACCAATAAACGACTTGGTGTAGGTACAGCAACGCCAGTGGCCAAACTAGATGTTGCAGGAGATATCAATGTAAGTTCAGGACAAGGTTTTAGAATTAACAATACAGCCACATCAGGTCAATACCTTAGGGGTGATGGTACACGATTTGTTTCCTCTACAATACAGTCTACTGACTTACCAGGATCTTTCTCAGGCTTTGCTAGTCCAACAGCAACAGTAGGATTAACGGCAACCAATGGTAGTGCTACAACAGCCATGAGATCAGATGCAGCCCCAGCTCTTTCTCAAGCAATAGTACCAACCTGGACAGGACTACATACCTTTACATCCGGCGCAACCATTCGAGGTTTAACCGTAGACCATGCAACAGCAACACGAGACAAGATAGCCATTTCAGTAGCTAACCTAGGTTCTAATTCTTACATAGGAACGATAACCAACGCAGACTTAACAGCAGCAAGAACATGGACTCTCCCTGATGCAACAGGAACATTAGCATTAACATCCTCTCTGTATGGAAGTTGGACGATAAAGGATAGCTCAAGCGATACAGGAGAGAGTGTAGGATCAGGCCAAGATGTACAAATCCTAGGAGGTACTAATGTAACTACATCTAGAAGTGGAAGGAATATAACGATAAGTGCTACTGATACAAATACAGCCACAGCAGCAGATGATATCTTGAAAGGTAGCAATATAGGTACAGAAATAAAATACTCTCCTTACACAACCAATGAAGCAGCTAATGTAAGATTCTATACAAGTAGTAACAATCCTACAGGTACAGGCCGTTTAAATATAGGAGCTCACTTCCATGCAACACGTTTGTATGCAGGAAATGGAACTTCAGCGCTTCCTTCTCTTAGTTTCTCAGCCGATACTAATACAGGGATATTTGGAACAGGTAGTGATGTCTTAGGTTTTTCTACAGCAGCTAGTGAGAGAATGAGGATAGCAGCTAATGGTAATGTAGGTATAGGGACTACAGCTCCTACGGTCAAATTAGATGTTGCTGGTCAAGGTAGATTTGAAAGTACAGTTTATCCTGTAGTGGATATAACAAGAGACACAGGAGGTAGTGGTGGCGGAATATATGGTGGAGCAAGATTACAAAGAAAAACCACAGCTCCTGTAAATGGTGGTGGTATAGGCTTCTTCTTCTGGTATCCAAATAGTGCTGGTGTATTGGAAGAGGCAGGAATGTTTGGAGGAGCTTTAGCAAATACTACGTCAGGTTCAGAGATAGGAGAAATAGTATTTGGTGCTGCCTACCATGGTGCTGATCCTTATTCTCAAAGACATTTAATGATTAGGGCAGTAAATAGCAGTAGTGGAGAAGTTAGGATTCCTTACAGGTTGAAGATAGGTGCGGATAGTTCTCCATCTAAAGAGCTAGATATAACTGGAGATGCGATAATCTCCGGTCTTCTTGGTGTTGGTACAACAGCCCCAACACAGAAGCTACATGTAGAGGGAGGTATTAGATTAGGCTCTACATCTAATGCAAATAATGTGCTAAATACAGCAGCTGCAGGAGGAAATCCTTCAGGTAGTTTGTACTGGGGTAATAAAGAACTAGCATATTCATCCTCTCTGTATGGAGGCTGGACAATAAAGGATAGCTCAAGTGATACAGGAGAAAATGTAAGCTCAGGTCAAGATGTACAAATACTAGGAGGTACTAATGTAACTACGTCTAGAAGTGGAAGAAATATAACGATAAGTGCTACAGATACAAATACAGCTACAGCAGCAGATGATATCTTGAAAGGTAGTAATACAGGTACAGAAATTAAATATTCTCCTTACACAACCAATGAAGCAGCTAATGTGAAATTCTATACAAGTAGTAACAATCCTACAGGAACAGGTCGTTTAAATATAGGAGCTCATTTCCATTCAACACGTTTGTATGCAGGTAATGGAACTTCAGCACTTCCATCTCTTAGTTTCTCGGCCGATACTAATACGGGGATATTTGGAACAGGTAGTGATGTTTTAGGTTTCTCTACAGCAGGTAGCGAAAGAATGAGAATAGCAGCTAATGGTAATGTAGGTATAGGGACAACAGCTCCAAACGATATTTTAACAGTGATTAAAAATATAGAAGCAAGTGCCTATACGGGGATAAGCTTTCAAGATACTTCTACTACTAACAGTAAGGTTATTCTTGGAAGAGCTTGGGGAGAAACATATGGTGTTACCAGAGGGGGTACAGGGGACTTATTCCTTGGTGCAGCCAATGCTAATGCTAGTAATGGAGCCTATATTATATTACAACGAACTGTTGGAGGGGGGCACATATTAATAGATGGTGGTAATGTAGGTATAGGGACTACTACTCCTACAGGCAGATTACATTCATACATTCCCAATTATGCAGTCACAACACATCAATACACAGGATACTTTCAGAATCTAGCAACAAATACTACTACAAATGGAATAAATAAGTATGGAATATATATAACCTCAACAGGTAATTTTGTAGGCAGTACAGGAACAGCTACAAACAATTATGGATTGTATGTAGCAACTCCCACTGGAGCAGATAATAACTATTCAGCAATTTTTGCAGGAGGTAATGTAGGTATAGGTACAGCAACTCCAATAGCCCAACTAGATGTATCAGGAACTTTTGCAACTAAAATGGGAGCCACAGTCTCAGCTTCCACTCAAATTCCAGTATTTGTTTCAGATCCTTCTACTAACTCACAGATAATGTATACCAGAACTCCAGCACAATTAAGAAGTGATATAGGGGCAGGTACAGGTACAGTAGAAGGTACTGGTATACAGGACTATGTAGCCCGATGGACAAATGCTAGTACCATAGGAACAGGAGTCCTTTATGATAATGGAACTAATGTAGGTGTAGGTACGACTACCCCAGGAGCCAAATTGGAAGTCCTGGGTAATGGAAATACATCTGCGACTAGTACGATGATTCTTAAAAATAGCGACGATGTTGTTTTGCTTGATGTAAAGGATAACAAAGAGATTCGTATTGCAGACAATGCTACCCAATTACATTTTTATCGCAGTACCACTACGGTTGCAACTAGCCCAAGAATAAAATTCTCAGGTAACAATGTTGGCAATCTTGAGGTTTATGGAGAACAACACAAAGTTGTGTTCTCTGGAGGAGGAATAAGTGTATTATCACAAGGAATAGGAATAGCATCAGGAAATCTAAATTTTGGAAGTCAGCGTGGTTCTGCCTCTGCACCCCTTATTACTGCCAGTAATGGTTTTGGAGGAGGAATTTTCTTTACGGGATTAAGTGGAACAGGAGGTGTGGCTTTTTCTATAGATGCAACAGAAAAGATGAGAATTGATACAACGGGTAATGTAGGTATAGGTGATACAAGTCCTGCATCTTTACTCACAGTTGGTTCAGGAGATTTGTTCCAAGTAAATAGTAGTGGAGATTTAATAAAGATAAAGAATGTTACATATTCATGGCCAAGTACTAATGCTACTACAGATGGTCAGGTTCTTACCTCAACAACAGGGGGTGTACTTTCATGGCAATCTGTTACCAGTGGTGTATCATCAGTATCTAGTGGTGATACTACTTTAACAATTTCTCCAACAACAGGTGCTGTAAAAGCTTCTCTAAATCTTAGTAATGCTAATACTTGGACAGGATCTCAGGCCTTTACAGGAGGAGCAACGATTCGAGGATTAACCGTAGATCATGCAACAGCTACTCGAGACAAGATAGCTATTTCAGTTGCAGACACAGGTTCTAACTCTTACACAGGTACCATAACCAACGCAGACCTAACAGGGGCAAGAACATGGACTCTACCTAATGTGACTGGAACAATAGCTCTAACATCAGACATCCCAGTATCAGACAACTATCAATACTGGACTCTTCAGGCAAACGGAGCAGGTGGTAGTAATATTACATCTCTTTCCTCAGTTAGCTTTAATGGAGCTGGCATAGTAAGTACCTCAAGGAGCAGTAATGTGATAACAATAACTGGAACAGAAGCAGATACGTTAGCTTTGGTAACAGGTAGAGGAGCTACAACCTCTACTGCTTCTTCCTTTACAGGAGGAGCAACGATTCGAAGTTTAACCGTAGATCATGCAACAGCTACTCGAGACAAGATAGCCATTTCAGTTGCAGATACAGGTTCTAACTCTTACACAGGCACGATAACCAACGCAGACCTAACAGGAGCAAGAACATGGACCCTGCCTAATGTGACAGGAACAATAGCTCTAACATCTGACATCTCAACCTACTCAGAAATCACAGAAAGTGAAATAGATTCTACAACAAGTTTAACAGGAAGGTTGATAACAGGTAGAAGAGCTCAATATCTTCTACGAAACAATGTAACAGGTTCAACTACTGCTAACTTTGCTACAGGAGCTACAAGTAGTACTAATACTAAGACAGTTAACCTAGGAACAGGAGGAGTTACAGGAAGTACAACTAATGTAAATATAGGTTCTACAATAGCAGGAAGTACTACAGTAAACTCTCCTGCATTATCTATGCGAGCAGCTTCTACAGTCTCAGCTTCAACTCAAATCCCAGTATTCATCTCAGATCCTTCTACTAGCTCACAGATAATGTATACAAGAACTCCAGCACAATTAAGAAGTGATATAGGGGCAGTGGGAGGAACAGGGACAGAACACTATGTTGCACGTTGGACAGCTACAGCAGGTGTTTTAGGAACAGGAGTCCTTTATGATAATGGGACTAATGTAGGTGTGGGTACAACTACTCCAGCAGCCAAACTAGATGTAGCAGGAACATTTGGAACAGGGACAACAGCTCAACGTATAACAAATACAACAGCAGCAAATATAAATAATATAGCTCAGGTAGGATTTGCTCTAAACAGAACAACAGGAGGATTAACAGAAGTAGCACAGATACGAGGGTTAATAACAGATATAGGTAATACAAGTTACAAGGGTGCTCTAGCATTTCTAACCTCAACTAATAATGCGGCACCAACAGAGAAGATGAGAATAGCAGCCAATGGTAATGTGGGTATAGGTACTACAGCTCCAACAGAGAAGTTAGATGTAAATGGATCTGCTAGAATTAGAACTATCTCTAATGCAACAGGCAATATTTTAACAGTATCCACTACTGGGGTTGTTCAACAACGTACCCCAGCAGAATTACTAGGTGATATAGGGGCGGGTACAGTAGGAGGTACAGGGACAGAACACTATGTAGCACGTTGGACAGCTACAGCAGGTGTTTTAGGAACGGGACTCCTTTATGACACAGGAGCTAATGTAGGTATAGGGACAACAACACTAGGGTCACGACTAGTAGTAAAAGGTTCGGGTAATACTAGTGCTACTTCTAGTTTAAATATTATAAATTCATCAGACACATCACTTCTTTTTGTAAGGAATGATGGTAACGTAGGTATAGGTACAAGTACCCCTGGAGCAATGTTAGAAATAGCAGGAGGTAGCTCTACCATATCAAACAGTGCAGGAAACATTACTATATTACCAGCATCAGGTCTCTTAGATATAGATGGACAGGTAAGGATAAGAGAAGGCAACCCTGGCTTAGGGAAAGTATTAACATCCAGTGCAGATGGTACAGCTACTTGGGAAACTCCTGCTTCTGTTGGTGCTAAATGGAACACAATTTCTAGTCCAGATGGGAATCAGTCTTTATCAATGGGTAGTTATAATACATCTTGGACCTGGAGTACAGGTTTGTTTAATAGTAACTGGACAGCGAATGCGGGAACAAATAATCTTTTCTCTTTAACTACAGCTAATGGAACTACTGCATCTACAGGAGCATTGATGTACCTAGGAACAGGTACTTCTTCAACAGTAAATCCTTTAAGAATAGTTGCTGGAGGAGTAGAAGCCTTGTTTGTTAGTAAACCTACTTTGGGAGACGGGAAAAACAGTAGAGTGGGATTAGGAACAATGTCCCCAGATGCTATGCTAGATATAAGGCTACATGTAGATGAGGTTAGTACTGATTTCTTAAGTATGTGGAATGGGGGGACACAGTTCTTTAGATTTGAGAAGGAAGGTACTTTACTTATAGGAACCGACACCTCCGCAACAGGAGTTGTTCTAACCAATAAATTCTATAGAAAAAACAGTCAACTATATTGGAGTGGAAACACATTGTGGATGGATGGGGGTAATAGTATTTCGTCTGGATCAGGGGTGTTAGGCACTACTACTAATCATAGCTTACAGTTTAAAACTAATAATCTAGATAGGATGATAATAACTAATGGAGGTAATGTTGGTATAGGGACAACCACTCCGGGAGCTAAGTTGTCAGTAAATACCTCTTCATATCCTACTATGGAATTGAAATATGGTGATACTAAGGTAGTAGATATATATAGTAATAATTATTCTAATATCTTTATTGGTTTGGGTTCGGGTAGTAATATAACTACAGGGACAGGTAATGTAGGATATGGCTATCAAGCCTTATATTCCAATACCACAGGGAATTATAATGTGGCTATTGGACAGACTGCATTGCGTTCTAACACCACGGGAAATCGTAATGTAGCAAGTGGGTTCCAAGCATTATATTACAATGTGGGGGGGAGCGAGAACGTAGCAAATGGGGCCTTCGCACTGTTTTCCAATACAACGGGAAATCGTAATGTAGCAAGTGGCTACCATGCATTAGTTTCCAACACCACGGGGGATTATAATGTAGCAAGTGGCTACTATGCATTAAATTCCAATGTAGCGAAACAAGGTAGTACGGCGATAGGATATCAAGCTATGTACTATGCTCATAATACTGCTACAGCAAGTTACACATATAATACAGCATTAGGCTATCAAGCACTTAGAGGCAGTACAACTGCAGCAAATAATTCGGGTACAGTTAATACAGCTTTAGGATCTCAATCATTACTAGTTAACACATCAGGGCATCATAATGTAGCAAGTGGAGCCTTTGCATTAGTTTCTAACACATCCGGTTCTTACAATACAGCAATTGGATATCAAGCAGGTCAGAACATTACTACGGGGAGTTATAATATAATGATAGGCAGTGATATTATGGCAGCTTCGGCTACTGGAAGTAATCAGTTAAACATAGGAAATACAATATATGGTAATACGAGCACTGGTTATGTGGGGATAGGGACGTCTAGTCCTAACCATCCTCTCTCCATTATTTCGGCTGCATATACAAACCAACTGCACTTTGGGCAAAGTATAGATTCAGGTGGCTATCTGTCGTCCGCTTTCCCTCATCAGTTTTCTCTGGTTGGTGGTGCTCGATATTCAGGTACTAATTGGCAAGCTAGGGCTACTTCAGCAGGACAAATGGGGGCCTACGAGGGAGCACTATATTTCTATACTAATTCAGGTCTTACTGTCGGCTCAACTTTTACCCCTACTGAACGTATGCGTATTCGCACTGATGGACGTATCCAGCTAGCTACTACAAACTCCCTAGGATACTCTTTTACACAACATGTTGAGGGAACTACAGCACAGACCTATGGTATTTCATACATGTGGTTTAAACCCACTGCCGCAAGCTCTAGCTGGTCCTCGAGTAGGTTGGTTATAGACTCTGGTGATGACATACAAACTCAGCGCAGTAGTGGATTATCACTGGGAATTGGTGGAACTATTCGTTCTCAAATAGCTTTCAATCAGGGAGGGAAATCACTGTATTTAGATACATACATGGTTGGAGAAACAAGTAACAATACCCAATTTGTAAGGATGCGTTTTGGTAGTGACTTTGCCGAACGCTTTAGATTTAGAGGTGATGGTACTGGATATGCTGATGTCAACTGGAGCACTTTCTCCCCATACCTCTCTTACAACTATATTGAAAAAACAAAAACAAAAAGTGATTATCCACTTGGAACCGTCGTATCTCTTTCATCTAATGACAGGTGGACTGTTACTAAATCAACAGAAAGCAACAGGGAGTCTGTTTATGGTGTAATTGTGCTTCCAGAAGGTTTTGTTTCAATACCCAAAGAACTTAAAAATACAGTTTGGGAAGAAAATAAGGAAATTGAAGAATTAGATAATGTAATTTCAGTTGCACACCTAGGAGAAGCTTCTACCATGGTAACGACAAAAGGAGGCAATATTAATTATGGTGATTCTGTAACTACTTCGTCACTTTCCTCATTTGCACAGAAAACCACAGAAGCGAATCGAGTTTTGGGAACAGCACTTGAGTCTACAAGTAGCTGGAACGCGCAAACCTGTCCTCTTGTCAGTAGCATAGCAAGTATTAATTGGCCAGCAGATGATGGGTCAAACCCATCTAAACCATGCTTTAGGTTACCAGATGGAACATATGTAGGAAAGATAATGGTGTTTGTAAATGTTTCTTGGTATGATCCTTCCCCAGGAGAATTATTAGCAAGAGTAGAACAACTAGAAACACAGTATAATAGTATAAATCAGGGACCAAACCCATTAAATAGTGTGTTAACAGTAGTAGAACCTTCCAATACACTTACAGTAGACTCTCACTTAGTACCAAATACAAATAATACATATAATATAGGGAGTAGTACTAAAAGATGGAAAAACATATATACACAGGGAGTAATATCAATAGGTGCAAACGGTAATAGT
>Ga0172382_10003630_pt1 | contig 24255 bp, 25 predicted proteins | sample Leawel138RmetaG_FD_122245 | JGI IMG/M metagenome (GOLD analysis project Ga0172382, IMG submission 122245) | Leachate microbial communities from a municipal landfill in Southern Ontario, Canada - Leachate well 138R metaG | ecosystem: Engineered > Solid waste > Landfill > Unclassified | place... | reverse complement strand
CTGACCGCCAGTGTCGGCATCTTCATCCTGCAGATGGTGCTGGGGGCCAGTTTCGTGGTGCTCTCCCCGGAACTGGTCCGGGCCATGCACATTCCGGGCAGCGCTGTCTGGGAAGTGTATCTGCCGGTGATGCTGCTCTCGGTGGCGGGCATGCTCTACCCGGTGATCCACGCCGAAAGGCACAAACAACACGGACAGATGCTGGTCTTCAGTGGTCTTGCCATCGCTGCGGGTGCGCTGTTCATGGGTTTGCTTGCTGGTCACTTCTGGCCGGTGGCGGTGGGCGCGGTGATTTTCTTCACGGGTTATAACGTGGCCTCGGCGATTCTGCCCTCGATGATGAGCCGCAGCACCACCCAGGAACAGCGAGGGGCGGCCAGTGGTGTTTACTCGCTGATGCAGTTTCTGGGGATCTTCGTGGGCGGTGTGGTTGGTGGCTGGGGGCTGGGCGTGGCCGGCGAGCAGGGTGTCTTTTATCTCCTTGCCGCCGTCGGATTGCTCCTCGCCCTGCAAAGCTGGAACGGAAAACGCGTGGCACTATTGCTGGAACCGGATTATTCGCAAAAATTATAAAATGAGTGCGCCAGATGCTGTTGAGCAAGACTAGCGAATATGCCCTACGGAGTCTGATTTATCTGGCCGCCCAGCCATCGGGAAGGCCGGTGCTGAGCCGGGATATTTCTGACTATATAGGAGGCTCCGCGCCATGCGTTACCAAAGTATTGCGCTGGTTGGCTAAGCGCGGAATCCTGTATTCCGTAAAGGGGAAGGGCGGTGGCTATATGTTGCGCCCTGGTGCCGAGTCCCTAAATATTATTGACGTCATTGAGATTACCGAAGGGCGTCCGCTGGAGATACGCTGCATACTGGGCCATGACTGCGTTAAGAATACTACGCCTTGTCCTCTGCACCAACAATGGGAGGCCATCAAAAACCGTGAAATAGGCTTTCTAAGGGGGCAAACTGTTGGCGCGATATCACGGGCAATGTTTTGGGCTGATGCGGCGACAGCTACCGTGCGGTGTTAGGTCCAGTTGGGTGCGCCGAACCCCGTTCTTTGGCGGTCTGCTTTTCTGTTGGTTAGAGCAAGACAGGTGTCCTGAAATTATGATGGGGAAAACCATCCAATGATAGGAGTCATTATGACAAGGATTTTACGATTGATAACGATAGTACTAGCACTGGCCGCACCGGTGATGGCACAGTGTGCACCGGCAACCCAGATGGAATCGTTTTATGATTGTGTATTGCCCCCAACCCTGGCGGTTTATCACGATGCAGTCGTTGCCTCCGGACATATGGCCACGGATGTACGCTTTTATAAAAATAAAAATCCGGGGGCATCTTTTGATGAGACCAGTTGGCTGTATGCACTGTACGCAAAAAAGAATCTGTCGCAATGCAAAATCCCGACCGATTCTGCGGACGCCGAAAAGTCGCAATCCATCGTTAACGCGGCAAGAGACATCATAGATGGATACATCGCATTTACATGGTCACCAACAACCATGAGCCTAGCCAGGGAGTGGCCGCAAATAAGATCAGGATACGATAGCATTCGTGCCTCTATAGGTAACGAGTACTATAGAGTCAGTGTTCCTGAGGGAGTGATAAAAACGGATGGCAAGTATGAGGCGATGATCCACATGCAGATGGGTCCCATGCACTGAAAATACGATACCTGTCCTGGTTATCGGTCGATATCGCTGATCTGCGGGAACGACGTGTAGGCGCTGGTTGTACTTTAGTTCTGGTTTACGCTTGTCTTGATGCCCAGTGCCGTGGCGACACGGAGGATGCGTGGACGCAAACATCACTGTGATAGAAATGATTCAATCTGTGGCCGCCGCTGCCAATGCCGCCCCGCATCTATTGGAGATATGGCATGGAACTAAAAATACTTTCTGTGAACGATACCATAGGACTGGTGCACTTCAACGGGCTTCTGAGTCTTGACGAGTGCGCCGAATTGATAGCGATTGGTAGGGTATCCGACGCAAAACCTTCGGTGGTGGTTGATGGTGCTTCCGATGCTGCATATGACACACCCGGGCGCTGCAGTACGGTAGTGGCGCCATCAGTTGATGCGTATCCGATAATTCTGGAGATAAGGCGGCGTATCGAACTATTTTCCGGGGTTTCGCAGGAAAATCAGGAACCGCTGCAGATTCTGCATTATACCCGTGGCGGGAAGTATGACATACACTATGATGCTTTTTCGGACGGATCTCCTCAATTGAAGAATGGCGGGAACAGGCTGTTAACGGTACTGCTGTACCTGAATGATGTGGAATATGGTGGATGGACACAATTCCCGCACATCATGGCGAATATAGTGCCCAACGCGGGATCCGGTATATTATTCAGGAATACAGACGCGCAGAACCGACAGTTGCGGGAGTCCCTACATGCGGGCTTGCCGGTTACCGATGGAGAAAAATGGATAGCCTCCATCTGGATACGAGAGAATCCATATATAACGCCATCTGCCGATCGGGTGGGTCAAGTTGTCCGTAGAAAACTGTGACATCCGACGGTTAACCGCCCTCACTGGTTTGCCCTATAATTATAGATACATTCAATAGTCAGCGTCGTACGGGGTGCTTATTCATCTTGCGTTGTAAGGACCTTCGGTGCATTCCCAGGCTGCGGGCGGCAGCCGATATGTTGCCATTACACTCCATCAGTACCTTGCTGATATGCTCCCATTCAACTCTGCGCGCTGACAAAAACTCGTTTTTGACCGGCGCCGCAGGGTTGCCATCCTTTTCATGTAACCTAGCGATAATCTCATCTGCGTCTGCGGGTTTTGTCAGATAATAGACCGCCCCGAGCTTTATGGCCTCAATCGCCGTTGCTATGCTGGCGTAACCGGTGAGCACAAGGATTCTGATATCCGGGTTGATGTTCCGTAGAGGGTTTATCATTTCCAAACCGGAAATGCCAGGCATTCGCAAATCCAGAACTACGGCGTCCGGCACGTAAAGTTCCGCAACCGCGATTATATCGGCGGGATCATGCACGGTGCATACCTCAAACCCGCGCCTGGAAAACGCGTTTGACAGCACCCGGCAAAACGTTACGTCATCGTCCACAACCATAATGTTAGAAACCGGTGTGGCGGTGATATCTGCACTATTTTCCATAGTTCTTACGGTCATTAGTTGTTGGTACTTATCAGCAATGAGGTCAGGGGGAATACCACACGGGTACAGGATCCTCCCTCTCTCCGACTGAACAGGGATACGCTCCCACCCAAACGGTTTATAATGGTAGTCGCTAAAAAAAGCCCAAGACCAAGACCATCTTCTTTTTTAGAGAAAAAAGGTTGTCCCACATCCCTGGCTATCTCCGGAGTGACTCCGCGACCAAGATCACAGACATCAATGACGACATCGTGATCGCTACAGTGTACATCTATTTCTACATAATCAGGCGATTCGTCGGCGGCGTTATTGAAAATGTTGGTTAGCGCCTGAGTCAAGGTATGCTCCGCAATAATTTTTGCAGTCGATCCGGGGCCATCTGAACGAAACTCGACGTGAATACCAGGACGAGCATCGCCCCATTTAGTAATGATATCATTGAGGTATTCTTCGATGCGTAGCTGGCAACCGCTCGATGCCTGCAACTGGCCGGCGGAAGCAGACATTGTGCTGAGGATACGTTTACACCGCTGCAGCTGTTCATATAAAATACCCAGGCTTTCCGAAAGATTCTGGGTTTCTTTATAGTCCTGCTGCAGATCCTTGGTTATTATTGTCATAGTGGCAAGGGGTGTTCCCAGCTCATGAGCAACACCGGCTGCCAAAGCACCTAGGTCAACAACGCGATCCATCATCAGTTTTTCTTCGCGCGCATGAGCGATAGCCTGATCCCGTTCCTGCAGGCTGTCGCTCATGCGCTTGACGAAATAGCTGATAGCGCCGGCAATTATAATAAATTCAAACCACATTCCCCATATATGCAACTTCATTTCGTAAGTGGCAAGAGCATGTAGTGGTAGCGGTACGTAAGAAGCCATCAATCCTGAATAGCACAATACGGTTATCGCCGCCATTGACCACCCGTATATTTTTGGAAGGGTGGCAACGGCAATAACCAATGGTAACAACAGTAAGGCGATAAATGGATTGGTAGGGCCGCCGGAAAAATATAGAAGGGCCACCAGAATGGCTACATCGGCCAGGATCTGCGCAAAGAACTCATGGTTGCTGATAGGCCACTGGAAATTAAGACGAACAGTGGTGGCCATTGTTAGGAGTATTTCAATGGCGACTACCGTCGCCAAATGCCATATGGGTATGTGCCATTTGAGGATGATCGTAACTACGGCTATGGCCATGCATTGGCCGATGACAGCCATCCCGCGCAGCAGCAAAACGCGTTGGAGGTTTAAGGCGCCATGAGACATGGCGTGGTTAGTGGAATGCATATTAAAAATACACCGTAAGTGACGGGTTATGGATCGTTATAAAATATGCCAAAAGTAGGAAACAACGTCGCGAAATATCCCTGCGCACCAAGCTATAAATGGCTTATAGCCCAGGTAACGGCGCAATAAGGCCTGACTCAGGCAGCGCGCCACGCTATTTCCAGCAAAACCAAGGCGCTCCACAGGGGAGCGAACTAACCCAGATCTACGAGGTATCATCATATCAGGTGTTATCACCCAGTTACAATTCTGTCCAGGTTGTAGAGGGTGACATCAAAGTCAGCGGCAGCTAAAAATACGGGACAATACGTGCGAATAACATAATATTACCTGATTAGCCCGATGATTCCGCTGCGCGGAGCCAGCGCTCGGGCCGGGGTCCTGTGTTGACGGCTGCACGAAGCAAACTCATGGGTAACGTGGCCAGGTTAAAACGGCGGTTGAAGCGATAAGTCATGGTGGAGAGATAACGTTGCGCATATTTCCGAAACTTAAAGGCATGGTAAGCACCGGAAAGGCCTGTTTTGAGATTGCCCAGCACGGTATTGACCCATCCGAACTGGGGCAAATCCCGGGGTTTGCGGCCACCGGCGATGATCACCGCATGCGAACGCCCCGCATCGGCTATCCCGTTGAAGCAAGGGAGACCATCGGTCAGGACCTGACAGTCCGTATTGAGCGTGCTGCGTGCCCAGCCTTCTATGGCGGTACTGGTAAATTCCTTGATCGCGGTAAATCGCGCGTAGACGGGATGACCCTGCGCATCGACCGAGACCGCAGCGACAAAGGGCACTTTGTTCTCGGAGCCCCGTCCAGGCTTGCCGCCGGGGTTTTCTCCTCCCAGATAGGCATCATCGGCTTGCACCGCACCCTGCAGCGTGTAGAGCGCTTCCCGCTCCAGCATGGACTGCATGAGTTTGTGATGGATGCGCCAGGCCGTGGGATAGCTGACGCCCAGTTGGCGCTTCAGCGCCAGTGCGGACAGTCCCGTTTTAGCTTGGCTGATCAGATAAAGTGCCAGAAACCAAGTAGTCAGGGGCAAGCGGGTACCTTGAAAGAGTGTTCCTGCAATCAGGGAAGTCTGGTGACGACAATGGCTGCACTGAAACGTCTTGCGCGAACCGCTTTTCAGAACAGAATGCTGGGTACCGTCGCACTGGGGGCAATGAAATCCGTCCGGCCAGCGGGCCGTTTCCAGTGCCGCAGCGCACTGCTCCTCCGTGCCAAAACGCTGTATGAATTCGGGGAGAGACAATCCTTTCTGAAACTGCACACGATTCATCGCCATGGGACACCTCTATGCCATAATAATCAACGCATTATATCACAACGACGCACCGAACCGAAAATGCAGCGGAATCATCGTGCTAATCAGGTAATATTATTAGTTGCAAATATCCAGACCGGAAAGTAAGCTTTCCGGTGGGTGTTATCTGGCCAGGCTGCCGTGATTACACCGTCGGTTATCCGACATACCTGACCCCATCCAAGCATCGGTTGGTCGCGTGCCGGTCGAAGTTCGAACTTGGGAACAGCATGACGGGATAGGTATATCCAAGCTCCAAATGAAATCTGAGGGTCTTTAGTAACGACTCCTGCTATCATGGGTAAAACAGGCGACGTCTGGCAACGCACGGGGGAATTCATATGACATCCCAAGCTCAAAATGCAAAAATGCGACACCTCGCGGCTCTTGAATCCGCCAAAAGAGCTAAAGAAACCCTCATCAGTATTCGCAAAGCACAAGAACGGAAAACGAAATTCATCAAGTGCAAGGGCCGAAATCAAAAACGATTTATGGTTGGCGGTCTGGCGGATATGGCAGGGATCCTGGAAATGGATAAAGAAACACTCCTGGGCGCCTTTATGGCGCTTGCCGGGATTTTTAATGACTCCGCCGAGAGCGCTACGACAGCAGCCTGGAAACTGGCCGGCGCTAGTGAGTTGGCACAACGCGGGGCTACGCGACTAAAAAAATGAATAGTGGACGTCCTCCCAGCCCACCGCCTACGGCTGCCGCTCTCCAGAGCGGGAAGGGCGGGGCTCCCACACCGCAAGGCATGGGCTTTTTCTCTCATTGAGGGTGCATGCCAAACTGTTTCGTAATGGCAGGGAAGTGACGGCTTGGGTGGGGGTGGTTCCCCGGCAGTCCAGTTCCGGGGGGAAACCTTCTCGGGTGTATCACGAAATGAGGGGATCGTTATCTCCGGTACTTGTGTATTCAGGGAGCCATGATCCTGATCCGTCATTTGGGAAACAAAATGGATCCTCAGACTCCTGGAGCGGCGAGGCATTTATAAAGCCGCAGTCGCTGTCGCCGTGAAAAATCTGCGCGTGGTTTGGGCCGCCATGGCCCGAGGAGAACGGTATCGTCCAGATATGGTGCACCAAGGCTGGAACCGTTTTTTTACTGGACAACAGTAGGTAAGCAGGAGGTTCTTTCCGACGATTGTTTGATGACGTGAAGAGGGCGAATTGGTCGAACCGATATCTGAAAAATCTGGGAAGTGTCTTGGTCGAGGTACAGGACGCTTACCGCTGGTTAAACGCTGGAGACGGTAGGTTTGTTGGTGCTCTCGCCCGGCCAGCGTGCCTGTTGCTGTGGGTTTTGTGAGTGGCTGTGGAAACCCATGAACGCAGCCCAAGCTAAGGTCGCCAGCGCTGCACATGCATGTTGCACGGCGCTGGCGGGATGTCCTAGGCACTCCGTGCCACTATATGCAGATTTGCGGGATGGATTTGGCGACTTTGTCTAGTGGCCATTCAGGGCTAGGAACCGCCCGGCAGAATCACTATCTCCAAGAGTTTCTCTGTTTTTGCATCAATGGAGATAGTGTACATCAGGTCTTCGCGACTAACGTCCACAACATAACGCAGGCCACTACCGCCGGGGGCTTTTTCCAACTTCATACCGGTGACTTTGGCAGTATTCGGGGGACAGGTCTGTTTGGCGATGGTCTTTGCCTGCAGAGGATGAAAAAAGCCCTTGCTTAGTCGAAATCCGCAGGGCCTACTGGCGTTCATGGCGATGGTCTCCGCCTTGTCGGGGCTGATGCGCGCCTCCTGAGCATACTGCTGACCCTCATAGGCCCAAGCGGCGGTGCTGCTTATCAAACCGATGGTACCGGCGAGTAAGGTGGTAGCGAAATAGCGTGACGTGAGTTTCATGATGCCTCCTTGTTTACCTGTAGCGTGATTATAACATCACCCCTTATTCCTTGGATGGTAAATATAAGATCAACTCCACCGAACTTTAGTATAATGGAAAAATTTTTAAGGTAAAGAGAATCGCGGCGTTTTCTGAGGCGATTCTACCCAGAGATGCAGTGCATTCCGACGAATGTTGGGCAATTACTCATACTGCCGTGGTAGGTGATGCGTATATGCAAAGACCAATACCAAGCCCTACCTTTCAGCGTTGGACGCGGTCACCAGAAAAATGATCGGCAAAGAGGAGGGCTCAGGATGGCAAACCATGGGTGTAGTATAACCACTTGTATGGCCGTTGCTAAAATCCTCGGTGGAGGGGTCTGCCCCGGCGCCGAAAATAATCGCCGATACGTCGTGGCGATACAATACGGCCGTGCATTCTTGTTGATGATCGAATTATACAGTAAACCCTTATGGATTGCGGCCATCGAGCCTTTTGCCATTACCCGACCCACAAGATCATGGACTGCGCCTGGGCGCAAAACGATGAAGCTCATGGCGGTGCCCGTGATATCCGGGGTGGTCCTGGGGGGGCGTACAGCGGTAGAAGTTGGCCCCACACCTTGGCGGGCGGACAAATGCTGTTCATAATGGCGTTGTCAGGGAACAACGGTGACATTGCCAGCAGAAAGGGTGGAAGATGATGCGCTGGTTTCTTAACACATTGGCGCCACTGATTAGTGCAGGCACCCAGATTCTGCGATAGTATGAAATCAGGGCGATTATCGTCCTCCTGTTTGTTGAAAGCATGGGGGTTGTTTTCGCCCCAGATGAAGCAGGTATTGTCGCAGCAGGTTTCCTCGCTGCCAAAGCGGTCTTCCCGATCTGGGGGGCGATTCCGGTAGGGGCCCTGTCGGCGACGTTAGGCGGCTACCTGAGTTACGGATTGGGTGCAAGGTATGGGCATGCCGGATTGCTGCATTATGGGCGCCACGTCTGGATCAGGCCGGAAATGGTAGACAAAGTGCACCGGTTTTTCTGGCGTTTCGGCGTGCCGGGGGTAGGCTATCGGCCGCTTTGCCGTGCCACCGCGCCAGTTACAGGGCTGCATCGCGGGAAGTGAAGCAGCAATGGCCATCATGCGGAGTATGAACAGTCGGGCATATCCATGAGTAGGGGGGGGTGAACAGGTGATCAGGATGCGTTTTATTGTGGCCATATCGCTATGGGCTTGGCTCGGAAGCGCGATGGCTGCGCCTCTTTTACTTTTTGGCGTTCCTCTGCAGGATGCGACGCGCGCGACACTGTCGCCCGCTTTAGAGAAAGCAGGCCTTCCCCCTATTCCAAACGGCCCCCAGCAATGGTTCGACACCTACCGGATAAACGGGCAGATGCCACAACTGCAAGGCGCAAGTATGTTCTCTGTGGAGTATGACAGACATAACCGGTTTGCGCTTGCCGAGTATAAATTTCCCAGCTTCGGCGACACTAGGCAGGTCCAAAATATTATCACTATGGTTACGTATAAGTACGGACGGCCCAGCAGTATAACCGGCGAGATCAACCATGGGCCAGTCATAGCACGCTGGAAAGAGGGCGGTGGCATGGAGGTCAAAGTCTGGCGAGGGTGGCCGATCACCACCACTTACATGGACTTGGAGAATGTCGCCATCGTTAAGGCGATGCGCGCGGAAAGACTCCCCGGTATGCACGGTTCATTACCGGCCCGGATGGATACAGCGCCCATCAATGAAAACAAAGAATGGGAACCCCCGTCACCGGTGGAACAGATTGCGCAGGCTAACAATCACACCGTTCCAACGTGGCTCGTATGGGGGATCATTGCGTTCTTTCTCGTGCCCGCGGTGGGGATGGTCATCTTCGGTCATTTTCTTGCCAGGGTGACCCGCATCCCGCCTTTTGTTGTGGCCGCACGCGTTTTCTTTGCCAGGCTGGCCCAGTTTTTTCGCAGGCCGGGGTGGTTTCTTAAAGGACGGCAGGGCCGCTAACTGGTGTTATGTCTTCTTACAACGACTCATCGTCGTCATAGTTCGTGAGTTTATGTCTGGTCAGAGCTGCGGCTCTGGAAAGTGTTTGGTCATAGTTTCAAACCAATGATAATGCCCCAAAGAAGACCATTCGCTGCCGCCGCAAGTATGTCCAGGGTATCATGGGATAATACCAGATAGGCAGCACTACCACAGAGCACTGCACCGGCAACCCCATAAGCCGTCAAGTCGCGCAACTCTCTGGCGCCAGGGGTGAACGACCAATTCCATAGTCTGCGCGCTATGGACCAGAGGTAGTGGATCAGGCCGTAGCGCATGCACAGATCACTCCATAAAGGACGTCAGATATCCAGCATCTCCCCATATTCAATGGGAAGGTTCCACAAAGGCGCTCGTGATAAAAACGCTCCACATGCCTAGTCTAAGCGTGGTGACCCTGGAGGTATCATAAGCTGTTCGTAGCATCCCGAACAGGAGGATGTCACGTTTTACCCGTTGAGACCACCCCGGCGCCTGCATGCCCGTGAACGCCGCTGTCACGGTGCCGCCTCCGGCGCCCGCTGACCTACGGCATCAACCTTGTCCAACTCGTCAGGATTAGTATATCATGATCAATGGTTGGTAAAATTAGTGCATACGGTCAGCTAGGTGTGACATGTTAATAAAATTTAATGTTGGCGATATTAGTGGAGGCGTTACCGGGCTGGACAAATCAGAGTAAGAGCATGAATTAACCAGTGAGGATATGACCATGGATATATTCAGTCTTCCACATTTGATTATTTTGTTGTTGATTGTTATGGCGCTTTTCGGGACATCAAAAATAAAGAATATAGGAGGGGATCTAGGCTCCGCCATAAAAAGTTTCCGGCAGGCGGTGAAGGAAGAAGAACAGCCGGGATCGCCCAAAACCGCCGGACCAGCGACTAAGGCGCTTGAGCACGACGCAGAAGCAGGGGCAGGGGCAGGGGAAGCCATCGCCAAAAGTCTTCATACCAAATCATAACATAGTAGCTAAATGATATAATTCACCATGTGGGTGATCAGCGCGAGATACATAGTCGCACCCTGCCCCGCATTTAATGAGTCATAATCTCTATGCAGATTTAAGTTTCGCTGAATTTCCGGTGCCACAGGTTGCCAGCCCTCCACTAGGCATACGCAGGGACATGTCGGTAACGAATGGAGCACGGTGGCGGCACCCCTCGCCCAAGCGCTCGCAAAATGTTCTCGAAGAGCGTTTTGCCGGCGATGCGTCTGCTAAGGGTACGAGCGGCATGCCTCATCCGGCACTTGAGGAGGGGTCTGTTGCTTTTTAGTAAACAAGCGGTGACACTTCATGCGCTAACATTATCGCCTCAGTAAAGGCGGCTGGGCGAGCACCCGGGCTGATAACGGGCCCCCTGCTGAAACCGGACAGGGCGGCCGGTCAGGTTATAGATCACCGACGGAATAAGCCATGGAAAATGAAAAGCTAGTCGTGAATCCCGGATCTGCTGATGAACAGATACCCCAACACAGTTGGAAAAATATACTAGAACTGCCTGCAAAAGGTAAAAACAAGGCGCGATATTTTATTACCCCTGTTATTATCGGACTTATTGTTGGGATAATGGCTCTAGTTTTTATTGACATAATGGATTTTTTTACGAGATTGTCTTTGGGTATCGTTGCGCATTTCATCCCCCCGCGCTCATCTGGTTTTGGTGGGGGAATCCAGTCGCCCTATACCTCCGCCCCGGGCTATCCTTTTATGATTCCTCTTGTGGAAGGAATGGCTGCGTTCATTTCCGGGGTACTGTCCTATTTTATGATTAAAAATCCGGGGAGTCTTGGTGCTAACAAAGCGATTCGCGCTTACCACGAGAACCCTGAATCCCTCACCTTAAAGGAGGCATTTACCACGCTTTTTACTTCAGCTATGGTTCTTGGTTCCGGTGGACCTTCTGGCCGCGAGGGCGCGGTAAGCATGGTGGGGGGCAGCGTCGGTGTGTTCATTGCCAAGCTGCTCCGGCAAAAACCCCACGAAGTACGCGAAGCTTTAGCTATAGGGGTCGGCGCCGGGCTGGGAGCCATGTTTAAGGCGCCCCTCGCGGGGGCGATCGCTAGTAGTGAAATATTTTTCAAGCACGATTTCGATATCGAAACGATCATCCCAGCGTTTGCCGCGTCGGCTGCAGCTTACCTGGTGGTAGCCACCAAGGTCGGATTTTCGCCGCTGTTCCGCATAGGTGTTCTGCCGGTACACAACTTTGAGTTGAGATACATTCTGTGGTTTTCCATTTTTGGTATTTTTTCCGGCCTGATTGCCCGCTTTCTATTGTGGGTATTTTATTATATTTCTGATTTGTTCAAGAAGCTGAAACAGCCGATCTATATCACTGCTATGATAGGCGGTGTCCTGGCCGGCTGCATTGGTTTGTTATCTTCTTATGCCATAGGCAACGGCTATGGCTGGTTGCAGTTGATTATGGACCATAAAATCTCCCCTGGGGTATCCGAGTTAGCGCTTGGTATAATCTGTGTCATTCTGGCTATGTCTCTGATTGCCGGCTCTGGGGCATCCGGCGGGGCCTTTAGCCCAACGGTGGTTATCGGTGGGCTCTCTGGCGCTTTGTTCTGGCATTTTGCGAAGGTAGTTTCCCCTAACCTCAATATACCCATTGCCATGTTTGTGGTGGTCGGCATGATGGCGGTCTTTTCCGTAGCGGCCAATGCGCCCTTGTCTACCATCGTCATGATCACTGAAATGACCGGGAGCTACGGTGTGCTTCTGCCCGCCATGCTCACGGTAGGAATAGCAATGATGTTTGGCGGTGAGCATTCTTTATTCAGCGCACAGCACGACCACCGGTCAACGTCAGGCCATGCCGACTCATAATGTGGCGAATTTATGGCGTTATATCCTGATATTAATAGCGCTGTCGCTAACCGTGTGGACATGCGATATGTTGGCAGATGTCTGGGATAATAGATTCTGCTCATAGCGTGAAATGGCTTCGCGGTCATCACATATCTGTAAGGTGATGGAAACGCTTCCGGTAATGGCTGCATGTATCGGACATTGGTGTAGCATTCTGATCAGGATCACTTCATCATCAGGTGATAATGGTAATGGTAATGTCAAGGTAATATTGATCTCGTCAATCCGCGCCGCGCCAGTGGTTTTTACAGCTGTGCAGATGCTCATCAGGCAGGTTGTCCTTAAGTCCCGTCGCTCCAGAAACCGTAACGTGAGTTCCACGAGGCATTGGCCAAGAGCCATGTTGAGAAAATGCAATGGGGTGAGCTGTATATCAGGCAAGCAAAAGTTTAAGGATATATTCTCAGAATCGTCTATCCGGCATGCCGTAATATTGCGCTCACCGTCCTTAAAAATATGAATTACAGCCTCTTTCCTGCTCATTGGATGCTCCTGGTTCCCGTAATAAAACTTCAGGTCAGAGCAGTCAAAGCTGCCCGCAACACCTCTTCATTGAGTCCCAATGGCCCGTCCATACGGATGTGCATACCGGGGATCATCACCGCATCAATCAGACGCGGAAGGTCTTCCCGGAGATGGCGTCCACGGCTCCAGAACAGGGGGGATATTCTGAAATTTCTGATACCGCGGCTATATTCCTCCTGAATGGCGTCCGTCAGCATGGGGTGCCACAGTTCTAAGTAGCATAGCCGGATAGGGCGTTCCGGATGGATTGCCTTCAAGTCGGCCGCCAGGATCTCAAACGGAAGGCGCCATTCCGGATCACGGGATCCATGCGCAAGCAGCAAATGTGCTTCCTTGGTCATGCACTGCCAACCGCGGATAAATACCACTGTCTTTGGCCAAAGGAGTCATCAGAAGCGGTGTTCATTCCGTGTGATAACTGTTGCGACAGGCGTACCGCCTCACCCACAATGAGGATTGCCGGGCTACCCAGATCTGCTTCGTGAATGGCATCGGTCAGATCGCTTAACCTGGCGTACACATGGCGCTGCTGCGGCAAAGTTGCCCATTGCATGGCCAGCACCGGCGTATCCGGGTGCCGTCCACCGGCGATCAAGGCGTCCTGAATCTCCGTTATACGGGCTATTCCCATATGGATGACCAGGGTGTCTGCTGCCTTTGCGATAGGATGCCAGTCCACCGGTGGGGCATCCGCAGCTTCGTGCCCTGTTACGAACAGGACGGATTGGCTGATGCTGCGGTACGTCAGCGGTACGGCGGCACAGGCTGCCGCCGCAAGGCCGCTGGTGATGCCGGGTACTATTTCGTAGTCGATGTCGGCCGTCCACAGTGCCATACACTCCTCACCACCGCGTCCAAAAATAAACGGGTCACCCCCCTTGAGGCGCACTACACGCATACCTTGCCGCGCGGCGTGGATCATCCGCGTCTGAATACTCACCTGAGAAGCAGAGGGCCTGCCGCCTCGTTTGCCCACATCCACCAATTTGGTGTCCGGCCGCGCCATATCCAGAATGCGTGGATTGACCAGGGCGTCATGAAAGATGATATCGGCCGTACCCACAAGGGCGGCCGCCTTCATGGTCAGCAGCTCCGGGTCACCCGGACCCGCCCCGACAATCCAGACTTTCCCGCTGTTACCATAACCCCCTCTGCTCATAGATGGGGTCCTCCGGCGGTCAGCAGCCGCCGTTGACCGGTGTATCCGGCGTCTTGCGCGGGAGGTCGCGCCAGTCCATGTCCCATACTCCGGGAGGCAGTATTTTTAACGTTCGGATACATTCCCCACCCCGGAATCGTCGAGACGGATCATTCCGGCCGCAACCGTTTGATGTGTCACTTCGTCGATCAAAATAAACGCTCCGGTTGCGCGGGTGGCGTCATATGCATCCGCGGCGAGCGGCTGCTGCACATTCAGCGTGATGCTGGCGATGTCGTTCAGTCGCAGGGTATCGGCCGGGTGCTTCTGTTGCGTGTTGATATCGAGTAGCGTATTGATTTTTACGACGCGCGCGGTGACTTGCCGGGTTGTGTGTTTCAGCCAGTAGTTGCGACGCGGATCAAGTGGATCCTCCGACAACCAGCAAACGTCGGCGGTGACGGTTTTGAGCGGAGTGGCCGGACGATCGGCGGACGCGAGCATGTCGCCACGCGAAATATCCAGGTGTTCCTCCAGCAACAGCGTTACCGATTGGCCGACGACGGCCGATTCTAGCGACTGATCGAGTATCAGAATATCTTTCACGGTCGCCGCCGATCCTCCTGGTTGCACCACTAGCCGGTCGCCCCTGCGGACTTTTCCGGCTTCGATACGGCCCATGTAACCGCGGAAGTCGTTGGCTTCGTGGCCGTTGTGGCGCGCCACCAGTTGTACCGGAAAACGCAGCGGTTCGTCATGGCATGCGTCATAGACGCTCAGGGATTCGAGCAGTTCGATCAGCGTTGGCCCCTGATACCATGGCATCCTGTCACCCGCAGTGACCACATTGTCGCCCGCTAAGGCAGACAACGGAATCGTGCGGATATCCTTCAGGCCCAGCCGTTGCGCGAATTCCCGGTATGCTTTCACGATGCGGTCATACACCGCATGGTCGTAATGCACCAGATCCATCTTATTGACCGCGACCACGACATGCTCGATCTGCAACAGGTGGGCGATGGTCGAATGGCGCTTGGTTTGCACCAGTAATTCCACGCTGCCATCGTCGCTCATCTTCACTTTCGAGACATCGATCAGGATGACGACGGCGTCAGCGGTGGACGCTCCGGTAACCATGTTGCGCGTGTACTGTTCATGGCCCGGGGTATCGGCGATGATGAACTTGCGCCGGGGCGTGGCGAAGTAGCGGTAAGCGACGTCGATGGTGATGCCCTGCTCGCGCTCGGCTTCCAGGCCATCCGTCAGCAGCGACAAGTCGATCGCGTCGCCGATGGTGCGCCGGTGCCTGGCGTGCGATATCGCGTCCAGTTGGTCGGCAAAAATGCCCTTGCTGTCGAATAGCAGACGGCCGATCAGCGTGCTCTTGCCATCGTCCACCGAACCGGCAGTAATGAAGCGCAGCAAGCCGCGCTCTCTCGTCAGTTCCTGAAAAAACGGTTTGGGAATGGTCGCGCTCATCAGAAATATCCTGCCTTCTTGCGTTGTTCCATCGATGCTTCCGATGTCCGGTCGTCCATCCGGGTTGCACCGCGTTCGGTGATTTTGGTCATGGCGGTCTCGGCGATGATGGCCTCGACGGTAGCGGCATCCGACGCCACCGGGCAGGTGCATGAGATATCGCCGACCGTACGGAAACGCACGACTTGGGTCTCGATTACCTCGCCTTCTTTAGCCGGTGTCAGCGTGGTCAACGGCACCAGAAAGCCGTTGCGCGGAATGACCTGGCGCTCATGGGCAAAATAAATCGGCGGCAGCGCCAGTTTTTCGCGGGCGATATATTGCCAAACGTCCAGTTCGGTCCAATTGGAGATCGGGAACACGCGCATATTTTCGCCAGGATGAATGCGGGTGTTATATAAATCCCAGAGTTCCGGGCGCTGCGCCTTCGGATTCCACTGCCCGAACTCATCGCGGAATGAAAAAATCCGCTCCTTGGCGCGAGCCTTTTCTTCATCGCGACGGGCACCGCCGATGCAGGCATCAAACTGAAATTCAGCAATGGTCTCCAATAGCGTGACGGCCTGCGCCGCATTACGCGAATCGCTTGCGGGATTACGCAGGCGCACGGTGCCGCGCCTGATCGACTCCTCGACTGAACGCACGATCAGTTGCTCGCCCAGTTCAGCAATGCGTCGGTCGCGGAATTCGATGACTTCAGCGAAGTTGTGGCCAGTATCGATATGTAGCAACGGAAACGGGAACTTGCCGGGGCGGAAGGCCTTCTCGGCGATGCGCAGCAGCACCACCGAATCCTTGCCGCCGGAAAACAGCAGCGCCGGTTTGCCGCATTCGGCCGCAACCTCGCGCATAATGTGGATCGCTTCTGATTCCAGCCAGTCCAGATGGTGATTGCTAGCGGCATCGAGAACCTGTTTTTCGGCTGTAGTATGCATCATATTTGTCCTGAAGTTTTTTGTGGTATTGCTGGCCTGGCGCGGACCAGTTTGCCGTCAACGACATGCAGGCCACACTCTCTGGTGGCCGGATTCTCCCACCACCAACGCCCCGCGCGGATATCCTGGCCGGGGGAGATGGCGCGCGTGCAGGGGGCACAGCCGATGCTGGGGTAACCCTGATCATGAAGACGATTGTGGGGCACCTCAAAATGACGGATATAGTCCCAGACTTCTTCGCCAAGCCAATCGGCCATGGGATTAAACTTGGGCAGCTCGTGGGCCACATCCCATTCCCGGACGGCGAGGTCTTGCCGTGAAAGCGCCTGTTCCCGGCGCATTCCGGTCACCCAGGCCCCTTTACCCCGCAATGCGCGCTGCAAGGGTTCGACCTTACGCATATGGCAACAGGCCTTGCGCAATTCCTGGCTTTCATAAAAGGCGTTGGGTCCGTGTTCCCGGACATAGCGCTCCACTGTCCCGTGTTCCGGGAAATACACCTGGATGGGGAGGTGGTAGTGCCCCCGGGCTTCCTGCATCAGCCGGTAGGTTTCCTCCGGTAAACGGCCGGTATCGAGGGTGAATATCTCTATCCAGGGCGCATGCTTCGCAATCAGGTCCGTGAGCACCATATCTTCCGCCCCAAAGCTGGTGGCAAAAGCCGCCGGTGCGTATGGCGCGTTGCGCAATTCCTCAAAAAGGAGGAGCACATCCTGTATCCTGGTTCCTACGCTCATGGATTCCTCACCGTCTCCCTGTATGTGGAAGGCCGGGATCCGGCGGTAATAAATCCTGCCGTCGGACAAAATCCCCGAATGTCTCGCCGGCCCAGCGCTGGCCGGCAAACCGTTTCAACAGCGGGCGCAGGATGTCCAGCAGGGCTTCTTCGCCCAATGCCTCCCGGTAAAGTGCGTTCAGGCGCATGCCGGTCCGATCGCCGCCCAGATAAAGATCGTAAAGGCCTGGCGCTTTGCCGACCAGGCCGATCTCCGCGAGATAAGGCCGGGCGCACCCGTTGGGGCAACCGGTCATACGCACCGTCAACGCTTCTCCTTCCAGACCGGTCTCGGCAAGCAATGCCTCAATGCGATCCAGAAAAATCGGCAAATAGCGCTCGGCCTCGGCCATCGCCAGGGGGCAGGTGGGCAGCGCTACGCATGCCATCGCGTGGGTACGGACAGGGGTGAGATTCAACAGTCTGTTGAGCCCGTATTCAGCAAGCACGGTTTCGACAACGGGGCGTTCCGCAGGGGAAATGCCGGCGATCAGCAGATTCTGATTGCAGGTCAGCCGGATTTCGCCATGGTGCAGACGAGCGAGTGCATCCAGCCCGCTGAGGAGCGGAATATCACCATCGGCAACCCGGCCACCGGGTATGAAGAGGGTAAGACAGGCTGTTCCGTCATCATTTTCGAGCCAGCCGAACCGGTCTCCCGAAGACTCGAAGTGGAACGGGCGCGGCGGGGCCAGCGAAAATCCGGTGCGTTGCTGCACCTCTTCCATGAAGCGATCTAACCCCATACGGTCTACCGTGTATTTGAGGCGGGCAAGGCTTCGATTGCTTCGGTCTCCGTGGTCACGCTGGGTAATGAGCACGGCTTCGGCTATGGCCAACACCTGCCCGGGGGCGCAAAATCCGCAGACATCCGCCAGCCTCGAGTAGGTATCGGGTTTGTTGTGGCTGCGACCAAGGCCTCCCCCAACACAAACATTGAATCCCGCCAGTCGTCCCTCCTCGTGTATGGCGATGAACCCAAGATCCTGCGTGAACACGTCGACGTCGTTGTGCGGCGGCACAGCGATGGCAATCTTGAACTTGCGGGGCAGATAGGTAGGCCCGTACAGGAGATCCTCCTCCGGAGCGGTTATCTGTTGGCCGTCCAACCAGATTTCATGATAGGCATGGCTCTGCGGCAGCAGATGCTCAGCAATTTTCTGCGCCCAACCGTATGCCTCGGCATGAAAGGCGGAGATCTGAGGGGCGGAACTGGCGATGACGTTGCGGTTAACGTCGCCGCAGGCGCTGACCGTATCGAGCAGTGCCTGGTCGAGGGCTTGCAGCACCGGCCTGAGATGCGGCTTGAGCAGTCCGTGAAATTGTATGCTCTGTCTGCTGGTGATACGCAGGCTGGCGTTGCCGTAGGTGCGGGCGATGTCGCCCAATGCCAGCCATTGTGCTCCGCTTAATACGCCGCCCGGCAGGCGCAGCCGGGCCATGAATTGATACAGGGGCTCCAGTTTCTGCTGGTGGCGTTCCGCCCGCAGGTCGCGATAGTCCTGCTGGTAAATGCCATGGAACTTGATGACCTGAACGTCATCTTCCGCCAGTGCACCGGTGACAGGATTGCGCAGACTCTCCCGCAACGTACCGCGCAGCCCCCGGCTCTCCGCCTTGATCCGTTCCACATCGGAAAGTGCTTTGTCATTAATAGACATCTCGGTGATATCTCCCCGTCTGTTTCAATTCCAGAATATATTCCTCGGCCTGAACCTGCGTACGACCGGCCGACTGAACGATATCCACCAAGGATTGATGTACCGCCCTGCCCATCGCTTCGGCCCCGCAAACATACACGGCGGCACCTTCTTCAAGCCATGCGAATACGTCACCGGCACGCTCCCGCAAACGGTCCTGGACGTATATCTTGCGTTCCTGGTCACGGGAGAAGGCGACGTCGAGCCGGGTGAGGTGCCCATCCTTGAGCCAGCGCAGCCACTCCCGCTGGTATAGAAAATCGGTGCTGAAGTGGCGGTCCCCGAAGAACAGCCAGTTATTCCCGGCAGCGCCCAACGCCTCCCGTTCCTGCAGGAAGGAACGAAAGGGGGCCACCCCGGTCCCTGCCCCAATCATGATCATTGCCTGTCCGGAATCTTCGGGTAGCCGGAATTCGGCATTGGATTCGATAAATATGGGTACAGGCCGGCCGATGGCGACACGATCCGCCAGAAATGTCGAGGCAACCCCCAGACGCTCCCGCCCGTGGCTGCTGTAGCGGACGGCGGCGACCGTCAGATGGACCTCGCCCGGGGCGGCTAGAAGGCTGGAGGCGATGGAATACCGCCGCGGCGGCAGGGGCCGCAGGCAGTCGGCGAAGGATTGCGCACCAAGCCCCTTGACGGGGTATTGCCCGACGACGTCGATGACTTCCCGGCCGCCTGTCCAGGTGTCAAGACCGTTGACATCCCGCCCGGCAATCGCACTTTGCAAATCCTTCGCGTCACTCAGGCGCGCGTAACGCTCCAGAAAGGGCCATGTGATTCTGGTGATTTCATAGTGCGCGGCGAGGGCCTCCACCAGCGGCATTTCACCCTGCCTGGTCCGTACGGAGGCCTTGTGGTCCAGCTCGAGCCGGTCGAGCAGCTCTTCTACGAGTTGGGGCGGATTGCTCGGAGCAATGGAAACGACATCGCCTGGTGCATAGTGAAGGCCAGATCCGTCGAGGTCCAGTTCGAGATGCCAGATCTCCCTGTCCGACCCGCGGCCGGAGAGATTCACCTTGTCCAGCAGGACGGCGGGGAAAGTCGCATGGCTCGAGTATCCCTGTTTCAGAATAGGGGCTGGAAGCGGTACTGTCGGAGAGGACTTGCCGGTGGTGAGTGCCCCCAGAACCTGCTCCATCCAACACATGGCATCCTCTTCATAATCGACGTCACAATCGACCCGGGGGAGAAGGCGCTCGGCGCCGGCGGAAGCGAGGGCAATATCGAACGCTTTTCCCGCCTGGCAAAACTTGGGATAGCTGGCATCGCCCAATGCCAATATGGCAAAGCGGCTGCCGTGCAGATCCGGGACCGGCCCATCGGTCAGTGAAGCCAAAAGCACGCGGGCACTGTCAGGTGGCTCACCATCCCCGTGCGTACTGACAATAAGCACGATGACGCGATCCCGGCGCAACCGTGCACGACCATACGTCAGCATGTCCTGAACGCTGGTTTGCACACCCACCGCCTGAGCCCTGGTCGCCAAAAGCTCCGCCAACCGCTTGGCGTTACCGGTTTCCGTGCCAAACAATATGGTGATCTTTTCTCCAGCGTCTCCTTGTATTTTTGAGGCAGGCGCACTTTCCCCAAACCCCGTCAAATAACCGCCGGACCACAGCAATTGTTCGCGAGTCATACCCTCTGCGAAACGTCGCAGGTCCTCCTGCTTTCGCGGGTCCAGCAGAAAGTCTGATTGTCGGATCAATTCCATTGCAGCACCATCTTATTGGTTGTCACCATGATTCATCGCACCGGCTCGGCGAACATCAGGGACAAAGCCTAATCGACGGCGTACAAAAGCTGAAAGACCGATATATTATATCTATATGCTTATTGGTTTGGATGATTGATATCCGACGAACGGGCAAAGGCGTCGTTGCGTCCGCGCTGCAGATGCGGCAGTGCACCAAGACCCCAACAGTCCAGGTGCTGCCGATAACCCTCTATACCTCACCCTCCGGAATGCACAAACGGACGCAATGGGCGAGCAGGAAACAACTCAGGATCGGCGCAATATTGGCAGAAGATTGAAGCGCCAGATAAATCCCGGAATGGCAAAAACAGCAAACATACACAAAGTAACTACATAAAACTCCCAGCCCTGCGCATGGAGATGACCATTCAGACTGCCCTCTATACCCATGCCGACAACCCCGACAACAAGATACATTGCCAGCCATTCGAACAGGTACTGCCGCAACACCTTACCGCCAGCCACCTTGCGAAAGAAGAACAGGCGATTGCTCAACCACGGTAGGTTGGCGGCCACGAAAGCCAATGCAATGTACATCAACACCCAGTCCTGCACGGTCATCAGATCACTCCCCGTATAGCATGGAAACAAAGGGCATCATCAGCCCAGAAGTCATACCGGACACCGGCATGGCCAATCCGTGGACGCAAATGACCACGGCGGCACGATGATCATATCCGATCGCCCCGCGCCCGAATCATTGAAGATACACCACTTCGACCATATACGGTCAACAAAGTGTCCTGCCATCGTTACCCACGCCGGTCTTCAGGGTACGGCCGCACAGCCCCCCCGACAAGGAGAGGGCTTCCGGAAGGGATACCCCGCAACTGCCGGGGTTATGGAGGGTTAATTACCCCTGGAAATGAAACCACTCCATCGCCTCTGCCCAACGTCGGAAGGAAAATCCGGCCACAGTCGGGCGTGGCGTCCAACTCTGCCAGCGTGGAAAACATCCGGGCCTCAGTGTTTGAGTCGGCAGGATCGGAAGTGTTTGCCGAGGAGCATGAGGAACTGGATGGTTTGCTGGGTTTCCGGTTGTTTTATCAGTTCCCAGAGTCCGGTGAGGCCGCCTTTGGGAAGAGGGGCATGGGCCGCTTCTTCCGTGGCCCCGGCCAGACAGCGGAGGAAGTCGGTCAGGATATGCTCCTGATCCATCTTTTCCGCCACCGCCACCATCCGCTCCATGACGCCGGTGCGGGTGGCCCGGTCGAGCAGGCACATGGCATTGCTGGCCATGCCCGCCAACCGCGTCACGATTTCATCGCTCAGGGAATCCTGCGCGGCACCGGCCAGACGCGCCAGATGCACGATACGCTCCAGATCCCCATTCTCCACCAGCGCGGAGATGGCGGGCAGGGCATGGACGACCTGACTGCGATTGACCCGGTCCAGCAGGTCGAGACCGTCGCTGGCCAGACCCGCCATCCGTCCGACCATTTCATCGCTCAGGGAATCCTGCGCGGCACCGGCCAGACGCGCCAGATGCACGATACGCTCCAGATCCCCGTTTTCCACCAGATGCGCCAGGGCTTCCCGGGCCTTGGCCATCTCCTCCTCGTGGGAGGTTTCCGCCAGAACAGCCGTCATAGATCACCTCCCTTAGAGTAAGCCGCGGGCACTGGCCCAATAGAGCTGGTTGTAGGCCATCTTGAAGGCATGGACCGCACCGGTCGGGGCCTTGGGCTGCGGAGGGTGCTGGTAATCAAACATGGCATAAGTGGCGCGATCCTTGCCCGCTTCTATGAAGCAGAAGACCTTGCCATCATAACTGCGCACCGGCCGCCCGATCTTGATCACCGCCGCGACATTCTCGGCGGCAACCTCTGCCTCGAAATGCGTGGTGGAGCCGGCCTTGCTGATCGGCAGGTTGGTGGTGTCCCCCAGGATGATGACATTCTTGCCGTATTCCCCTTCCATGTGCAGGGACGTGCGGTTGGTGGGAATCCAGCCATTCTCCCCGAGGCCATTCTTCTCGATGACTTCCTGACCCTTGTGCGGCGGCACCGCCACCAGCAGGTCATACTTGACGGCACCACCCTCCTCACTGAGGACCTGGGCATTTTTGCCATCGACTTCCTTCATGTTGAACAGGGTCTCGTACCGGATGCCCATCCGGTCGAATTCCGGTGCCGCCCACTTCGCCACATTCTCCAGGCTGTGCACCCGACCGATGGGATAGGTGTAGTAGAACTCGGTCTTGTCCAGCAGGCCACGATCCTGAATGAAATCGTGCATGGCGAAGGTGATTTCCAGCGGGATCATCGGACACTTGTGCGGCAGACCGACGGTGACGACGATGCGCCCCCCCTTGAAGTCCGAGAGTTGCCGGAAGAACTCCACCGCATTCTCCGCGGTGTAACAGTTGATGGAGTTCTCCTGGAGGCCGGGGATATTTTCTGGCATGGGACGGGAGCCGGTGGAAATAACGATAACATCATACTCATGGACCTTGCCGCTCTTGCACTTGACGTGATTGTCGGCGAGATGAAACTCCTCCACGGGATCGACATGAAACTCGATGCCGGGCTCCAGCAGGCCCTGCTGTTCGCGGACCAGTTCATCCGGGGTCGTCCGACCCATGGCAACATAAAGCCAGCCGGGCTGATAGACGTGTTCGTGGCTGGCCGAGAGCATGGTGATGCGGGCCTTGCCGGTTTTCATTTCATGGTGGATACGGCGGGCCAGATGATTGGCGAAAATGGTGCCCCCCATACCCCCACCGACGACGAGAATTCTCATGGTGTCACTCCTTGTTGGTCTGTGTACTGGTTGGACGTCGTGCTACTTGGCCTTGCGCACCCGGATGTGCCAGGTGCCTGCATCATCCTGTCGGGTATCCAGCATTTCGTGACCGACCTTTTTGATCCACTCCGGTACATCCGCAGCGGAACCGGCGTCGGTGGACAACAATTCCAGGGTGTCGCCGACACTCATCATCTTCATGCTGGAAATCAGCTCCATCAGCGGTCCGGGGCAAAAACTGCCGCGGGCATCTACGACTCTTTCACTCATCTACCACTCCTTTGCTTGCGCGCGCCACGCCTGCGCGGCAATGTTAAAAAGTCAGGACCTGCGCGCCTTCGGCGTCGCTGAGGAACCTGGTCAGACCCAAAGGCCCGGCGACGATGTCTTCCATCGCATCCGCCTTGATCCCCATCACGTCCATGGCCATGGAGCAGGCCCAGATTTTGGCATCGCCCAGTTCCACGGCCTGCTCAAAAATCTGGTAGAATGGCGGCACATTGCGCCCGGCCATCCAATGCCCCATCTCGCCTTCCGCCGGAGCCTCCTTGCCGTGTCCTTTCACAAAATAGGGAAAGGCATTCATGGACAGGAAAACATGCACCTCCGACCCCGAAACAGCCGCAACCGACGCCGCCATCGCCGCAAACTGCAACTTCTCTCTCACCCCACTTAAACAGAT
>Ga0172382_10003629_pt1 | contig 24256 bp, 24 predicted proteins | sample Leawel138RmetaG_FD_122245 | JGI IMG/M metagenome (GOLD analysis project Ga0172382, IMG submission 122245) | Leachate microbial communities from a municipal landfill in Southern Ontario, Canada - Leachate well 138R metaG | ecosystem: Engineered > Solid waste > Landfill > Unclassified | place... | reverse complement strand
GGTTACGGAAAGCAACGGCATAACTGTAAACCGTACGACCCGTGAAGTTACCGTAAATAACCGGAATATAGAACTGACGGCTACCGAATACCGCCTGCTGGAGTACTTTATGCAAAATCCGAACCGTGTTTTGACGAACTGCATGCTGGAAGAAAAGATATGGGATACCGAAACATCGCATGAATACGATGCCGTTAAAGTATATGTCAGCAGGCTGCGCCATAAACTGGGATTCGAGGCAAACGACTGCCCGATACAAAATATATACGGGGAAGGTTATAAATTCACGCCATGAAGGTCGGAATAAACAATATCAAGCTCAAACTGACGCTGTTTTATACCTTTATACTGGTAATACTGCTATTTGCCTTCCACTTCGTAGCCTATTCACTTTTGTCGTCAGGATTATCGCACGACCTCACCGATTCCTTAACTATTGAATTGCAGGAGGTGCAAATCATTAGTGGAGGCACCCCCGAGACTTCCTTTATTCTGCGCTGGTACGATGAATTAAATGCTTCCGCATTTATCTGGAGTGTCGAAGTAGGAACAATGGATGAAAATCAGCAGTTTACGGAAATAGAAGACGTCCCGGAAAATATTATTAATGCGGTTCAAACAGACGGTTCCGGGAAATTTTATACCTATGACGGGAATACATACTATTTTATACCGGATATGGAAAACGGTGAACACCCCGATAAAATAATCCTCATTACACGCAATACAGGTTTTATCTCGCGTACTCTCGATGAATACAGAAACATATTATTTGCCGCCATACCGGTAATACTGCTGGTAGCGCTTGCTTCGGGCTATTTGCTGTCCAATTATCTTTTAAGGCCGGTTAATATAATTACTAAAACCGCCTACGGCATCGACCCCGCCAATCTTGTAGACCGGCTTGAAGTTAAAAGCAACGATGAGTTAGGTAATTTATCACGTGCGCTTAACTCTCTCTTCGATAAAATATACGGGTTTCTGAACAGGCAGCGCCAGTTTACCGGCGCCACATCGCATGATATGAAATCACCAGTTTCGATCATCAAGATGGAAGTATCCGGCGCATTGAAAAAAGACCGTACCATAGACGAATACAAGAATACATTGCACAGCATCAATGAGGAAGCCGACCGTCTGAATGTGATGATAAACGACCTGATGTCGCTGGCTGTTATCGACGCCGCCCCCCTGCAAGCCGGTACTACAAAATTAAACCTTTCGGAAATCATAAACGGCATTCTCAACAGGTGGGAAAGCTCATTCCTGGACAAGGGAATCGACCTCAAACGCTGTATACCCGATGGACTAAACATTATCGGCGATGAACGGCACTTTGCCGCTATAACAGAGAACCTGGTTAAAAATGCCTTTGAATACACACCACCCGGCGGCAGCATAACCTGTTCTCTGGAAGTTTTAAATCATAATATTATACTGAGAGTTGCCGATAGCGGAATCGGGATCGATAAAACGCACCTGCCGCATATCTTCGAACGTTTTTACAAGGCCGACGGCGATAAACCGGGCAACGGGCTGGGGCTGGCTATTGTCGAGGCAACCGTAAAAATGTATAACGGGGACATAACCGTTGAAAGCGAACCGGGGAAAGGCTCCGTATTTACGGTAACGCTGCCTGCCGGTATATAAAAGCGTTTCCGGTTTCCCCTGATACTGAAGTCATTTACATCATTCCCGAATAAAGAGACTCACAGGTCTTTTATAAAAGTTTAAACAAGAAAAGGATTACCCCGGCGCTCGTCTCCGATAGTGGTTTTCGACCCGTGCCCGGGGTAAACTATTGTTGCATCATCAAGAGATAATAGCTTTGTCTTGATACTGTTAATAATCGTGTTGTAATCTCCGCCGGAACGCGCTATATCCGTCCTGCCGATACTGCCGTTAAAAAGCGTGTCCCCGCTAAAGAGCACGCCTTCACCGAACAGGCAGATGCCCCCCCTCGAATGGCCGGGTGTATGAATAACCTTGAATTTCAAATCCCCTATTTCCAGTATATCCCCGTCACAAAGCAGTATATCCGGATTGAGCACAGGATTAAACTCAATCCCGAACATATTACACAGACCTTCATCCTGCATTAAAGCAATATCATCGCCGTGAATGGCAATATCTGCTCCGGTAGCCGCTTTCAATTCATTGGCGGCACCAATGTGGTCGCCGTGACCATGCGTTAATACTATAATTTTTATATTTAATCCGAGGTTGCGTATTTCGGAAATAATCCTTTCGGCATCGTCGCCGGGGTCGATAACCATCCCTGTTTTTTTATTTTCACAACCGACAATATAGCAGTTTGCGCCCAGTGACCCCACTTCTAAAGTTTTCAGTATCACGCAACTTTCCTCCCGCTAAACTCAACAATTACCTCCTATTCTAACATCAGCAAATACCACAAACAAATATAAAAAGCACCACCATTGCAATAATAAGCTTTCAATGGTATAAATAATAAATGGGTAAAAAAATAGATAATGAATCCACAAACACCGGTGAAAACTGGGCAAAATGGCTTTGGCGGCTGTTTAGCTCAGCCAAGCTTGCAATTGCGCTTATACTGATAATCGCGGTATTAAGCGTGGTCGGAATATTTACCTCGGTTGACTTATTCTCATCATGGTATTTTGTTGCCTTCGGTATTCTGCTGATGCTTAATATTTTAATTTGTAATATCAACCGCTGGAAAGGCATTCAAAAGAACCTGAAAGGCAGCCAAATAAAACAATCCGAGAACTTCTTCGAAGGACAGGATAAGGTAACCGAAATCAAAGATTTCCACTATGCCCCCTCTATAGTATTGGAGGCTGTAACGTCAGCTCTTCAAAAACGGGGCTACCGCTTACGCTCTGAAAATGAAGCCGATAACACCTATATTGCCGCGGATAAAAACAGGTTCTTTATACTCGGTACGTATCTCAGCCATTTAAGCATTATTCTTCTAGTGCTGGCTTACATCATCGGCAGCACACTCGGTTTCCATGAGTCTGCATTCATAGTCACTGAGGGTGAAACAAAAGAAGTAGGCTATGATACCGGTTTATCGTTAAACTTGATTTCATTTACTGATTCATATTATGAAGACGGAATGCCATCTGATTATCGAAGTAATGTTGTTTTATATAAGAACGGAGAGAAAGTAGCTCAATCGGATATTTATGTTAACCGACCGTTGTCATATGAAGGAGTTCGCTTTTACCAGTCCTTTTTCGGTCCGGCAGCCGCTATGGAGGTAACAAAAGATGGGAATGTGGAATTCTCAGGAACGGTAGCCTTTTACAGCAGTTTCGACAGTTACGGATATTACCGAAATATCGGATTCATCGATATAGATGAATCTAAATTATCACTGGCCATTATTACTCCTTCGTTTAACACGCCCGACCCTATGATACCGGAAGGACAACTGGCTGTTTTAGCCTATAAGGACGGGGAAGAGCTGGGAGTTCATATACTGGAGAAAATAACTCCTCTCGAAATCGACGAAGTAAAGCTGACCTATCTCTCCGATTCACAGTATTCGGGATTTCAGGTTAAGAGTGACCCGGCAAATGCGCTGGTATGGGTTGCCTGCTCGTTGTTTATTATCGGATTGGCAATGGTTTTCTACTTCCCGCACAGCCAGGTATGGCTGCTAATTAAAAAGACCTCCCCGGTAAACAGCAGATTATTCGTCAGAATTATGGCTTTTAAAGCTTTTAATAATACAACCGCTTTGAAAGAATTAGTATCAGAGATTGAGAATAAGTTGAACGAGGATAACAACAATAAAATAGAGGTGCATAATGGATAACCTTGAAACCGTTTCACTGGTATTGTCTATAGCAGGAGTAATCCTTTCAATTGTTTTTTTCCTGATTGCATTTATCGGAAAACGTAAACGGTATTTAAACCGTGAAGCTATGGAATCCAAAAATTCGATTCCTATTAAATCGGGATTCGATATAGCGGCAAACATCACAGTAGTTATCACTATTCTTTTAATCACTACCGCTATAGTAAGCAGGGCTATCGAAACCGGACATGGCCCATTTTCCAATATGTACGAATTTGCACTGGCCTTTTCATGGGGCATTATTATTGCCGGTTTTATTTTCCACCTGCGTTATAAAACCGGTTCGATATTAAATATCAGCCTGATAATCGCTATGTTGTTACTTATCTTTGCCAGAGTGCAATATAGCCCCCCCAACAATCTGATACCTGCTTTACAGCAAAGCACCCTGCTATCGGTGCATGTAGCATCAGCGGTAGTTGCCTATGGCACACTGACAATCGGCTTTGTTGCTGCCGTATTATACCTGTTTCAGAACAAATACAATTCAAATTGGCTGCCCGAGCTGGAAGTACTGGATAACATTACGTATAAATCAGTTATAATCGGCTTCCCTTTTTTAACACTGCTGATTATACTTGGTGCGTTATGGGCAGATATAGCCTGGGGCAGGTACTGGGGCTGGGACCCGAAAGAAACAGCAAGTCTGGTTACATGGCTGATTTATGCGGCATATATGCACACCAGATTATTAAAAGGCTGGAAAGGCGTTCGCGCCAGTGTGTTGCTTATAGTCGGATTTCTGGCAATAGTATTCACATTCTTCGGTAATTATATTTTCAGCGGATTGCATAGCTATTAATAATATAACTTTATTGTTATATTTAAGGTATTGACTTGTTTGTTACCAAGTGATAGATTGAAATTAATAGCTATTTCGGAGGTATATGCCATGTTTAGGTTTAAACCGGTTGCCGTTATCCTTTCTTTAGTGCTTATATCTACCTTGTTTGTATCGTCTCTCTCCGGTTGCGGTGATACTTCAAACGGCAAGGAAGTCTATCAGGGTATGTATTCCTATGACGACTTCGAATCCCCCGATACCTGCGGCAGCTGCCATCAGCAAATCTACTCCGACTGGTCTAAAAGCCAGATGGCTGTTAACTATGTAGAACAATGGAAGCAGGTCGAATATTTCGATTTGGCATACGCTCAATCACAACAGGTTGATGAAGTGGCCGGTGTCGCTTCAGGCTGCATCCAGTGCCACGGACCTTTAGCCTTCCTTTCAGGTGAGATTCCACCTCCCCACGCCTCCGAAGGCGGCAGGGTTAACGAGGGCGTAAGCTGTGAAATCTGCCACTCACTAACCGGTTCATACGAGGAAGCCCCCTTTAACTTCTCCGCCATTATGAACCTGGGTGATACCAAATACGGGCCCAGAAACGATTCCGAAAGCACCTTCCACGAAACCCAGTACAGTGAGTTCATCGGCTCCCCCGAACACTGCGCTCTCTGCCATGACGAGCAGAGCCCCTACGGAGCCTGGGTTAAGGAAACCTACCGCGAATGGGCTGCCGGACCTTTCCCCGAAATGGATATTACCTGTATTCAATGCCATATGGATACTACCACAGGCAAGGCTGCACTGGACGGCAAAGAACGGGATGACCTGACTGTCCATTCCTTTATGGCTGTCCACAGCCCCGAAAGACTGGAAGATAACATCGAGATAATTGCCTCCGTAGATTCCCAAGAGGCTACGGCAGGCGATACTATAAATATATCTGCAGATATCCGCTGCCTGATGATGGGGCATTACTTCCCCAGCGGCTCTACCGAAGAGCGTATGTTATGGCTCGAAGTCCGGGCTACCGACAGCGCCGGTAAAAGTTATTTCATACCCGTAAACGCCAAAGGATTCGAGGGAGAGGAATACACTATCGCTGATTCTGAAGCCATTGCCTACAGCGATATGGGCAAGGTTATGGGAACCGATGCTTCCAATATCTCCCGCGACGGCGACGTCCCCGACGGCGCCAGAATATTCCGCCGTCCTTTCTTCAACCCCGATGGTGAAATGACTATTATGCAGTGGTACACCTCCGAAAACACCCTGGTCGATTACCGCTTCGGCCCGCGCGAAACCAAGACCGAAACCTTTACATGGGAACTGCCCGCTGATATTGCCAAAGGACCCGTTACCATCGAATTCAAGATGTACTACAGCCTGGTACCTTCTTCCGTGGGAGAGTTTTTGGGGCTTGAGGAATCCTATTACACCGCTTATCCGGCCGGCAGCGGCAGCATTATTATTAACGAATCGCACCCGACCCCTCCGGATACCAGCAGCAAAACATTCGGCGAAATGGCACCGCAGGGATACGCATTATATAGAACCTGTGAGTTCTGCCATACTTTTGGCGCCGAAAACTTGTCATATTATGAAGATGCGGAAAAATTACTTAAAAAAATCAACGGGATGCCAGGAGGTACCGGAAAGTCAGGATGGGATGTTTTAAGCTATTTCCTGGTAGAATACGGATGGGTTTCCGCCGATGCTGTTTTCGACCCCGATGCTCTGGCCGAAATTATGCTAACCAATTGATAGACGACCCTAAAGCTTAATTTAATCCGCTATAGCTGCAAGCACATAGACTGTGTTCACCATTGAACCGGATTCTTGATAAGTTAGCATCATCGCACCGGCTAATGTACCGTTATCAGCCTGCTTAAAATTAATATGAACACCTTCATAAAAAAGCAATCCTACATTGCTTAAATATTCCGTTGTGCCGTCAACAAAATCGAACTGAATCCAGTAGTTTATCGGACCGGTAAAGGTGGTGCCATCTGCTACGCTGAGCGCATAATAATCGATAAAGGTTATGCCCTGTAAAATTATTCCGTCAGTGAACTTTTCATAGTAGAACTGCCCTATATCCGGGATATCGATTACCCCGTCTGTTGTCCCTTTAACCTTTGCCAGCAACGCCTCCTCATCGACTATTATGGCTTCGGAGTCGATGGTCGTCCTGGTTACAGTAACAACCGGAAGAGTCTTGCTAAAATTGGCATCGGTAACGGTAACATAATCCGTATCATCGCCGGCACAGCCGCACAGCAGTAATGACATCATTGAAATGATGAAGGATATTATAAGTAATGACTTTTTCATACATTGCCCTTATTATCTATTTCAATTTAATACTAACACTTTATAACTAAAAAAGATAGCACATATAAAAATATCTACTACTAAACATTCTCAATCTTAACCTTTTTTTGACATATTTCTCTAAAGCTGATAACTTTTATATCTATGACAACAACAATTATTGCAGGAGTAATTTTTGTCGCCGGGCTGTGTGCCGGGGTATTTATATTTCTGTATCTGGCTTATTTTAAAAATAACTCTGCCGGCAGAAAGGCTTATAACGCAGATGGAACAGCGTTGGACATCACACAAAAGAAGTGCCTAACCTTCGAATGGAAATATATTACGCTGCCTCTGATAATCTTTTTTATATCATTCGTTATAGCGGCTATCTTTTTCTTTCAGCTTCCCGACCAGGTAGCTTATCGCTTCACCGCCGGCGGAACTGCCGAAAGCTGGATGGGTAAAACAGCCATAACCGCGATCATGCTGGGTCTGCAACTTGTCATTATTGTTATGGTCATTTTAATCGTTAAGGCAATCGTCGGCTTCGGTCAAGCCGTCGGACAAACCAGCCCGAATTTTAATCCCGACCGCTTTATGCTGCTTATCGGCAATATTGCAGCCCTGCCGCAACTGGTGCTGGCGGTGATAATGTTCGATATCTTCAGCTTCAATGTCGTCGGAGAACATGTTTTATCGATATGGTTGATAATTCTCATATTGGCAATAAGCGGCGCTGTAATTTTAACTGCCTTTTTCATCAAGGCTTTTCTGCAAACACGCAAATCAGGTAAATAATTTCTTTTATAATTAACAAGGAGTATCGGATTGTCTGAAAATAATCAGGTTAACATGGAAAAAATTGTTTCGCTCTGCCGCAGGCGCGGCTTTATTTTTCCCTCCAGCGATATCTACGGGGGGCTTTCGAGTTGCTGGGATTACGGACCCTTGGGTGTTGAATTAAAACGCAACGTAAAAGACGCCTGGTGGAAAGCTATGGTACATAATCGTGATGATGTTGTCGGTCTGGACTGCAGCATACTTATGCACCCCGACGTGTGGAAAGCAAGCGGTCATGTGGACGGTTTTTCCGACCCGCTGGTCGATTGTATGAGCTGTAAGATGCGCTGGAGAGCGGATGAACTTAAAGAACAGGTCTGCCCTTCCTGCGGAGGCAAACTTTCCGAACCGCGACAGTTCAATTTAATGTTTAAAACATTTATGGGACCGGTTGAGGAGTCGACAAATATAGTCTATTTGAGACCGGAAACAGCACAGGGCATCTTCGTAAATTTTGAGAACGTGGTTAACACTACCCGCAAGAAACTGCCGTTCGGCATTGCACAGACCGGCAAATCATTCCGCAACGAAATTACCACCGGCAACTTTATCTTCCGCAGCAGGGAATTCGAACAGATGGAGATGGAATTTTTCTGCATGCCCGGTACGGATGATGAATGGCTGGAATACTGGCGTAACGAACGTATGAACTGGTATCTAAAACTCGGTATCAATCCGGAAAGCCTGCGCTTCCGTGAGCATGCAAAAGACGAGCTGGCGCATTATGCCAAGGGCTGTTACGATATCGAGTTTATGTTCCCGATGGGGTGGTCAGAACTGGAAGGTATCGCCAACCGCTGTGATTTCGACCTTACCCAGCATGCCAGGTTCAGCGGCAAGAGTCTCGAATATGTCAACAATGAATCGGGAGAACACATCGTACCCTATGTTATCGAGCCTTCGGCCGGTGTTGACCGTTCGGTTTTGGCTTTCCTATGCAATGCTTATTGTGAAGAACCGGATAAGGATGAAATGCGCACCGTATTAAAACTACACCCGTCGCTGGCTCCCTATAAGGTTGCCATACTGCCGCTCAGCCGCAAGGAAAACCTGGTTAAACTGGCAAAGGAGATTCATACCTCTGTCAGACAGCAATGGATAACCGGTTATGACGATACGCAGAGTATAGGCAGAAGGTATCGCAGGCAGGATGAAATCGGCACTCCCTACTGTGTAACCGTCGATTTCGACTCACTGGAAGATAAACAGGTTACCGTACGTGAACGCGACAGCATGAAACAAATCCGTATCCCGATAAGCGAACTGGTTAAGACGCTATCGGCTAAACTTTGCGGTGAGCCGTTTGACGTTTTGCCGCCCGGCGGACGCTGCTTATAATTGTCTTGCCTCAATAGCATAATGATTTAAAGAGATAGTTTGGACTATCATTTTATATAATTAAACATATTTGGGGATATAATACGGAGAATCCTGTTGAAAATAATTCACTTTGCCGACTTGCACCTGGGAGTAGAAAGTTACGGGCGTACCGACCCCGAAAAAGGACTGCCAACACGTCTGCTGGATTTTCTGGATACTTTTGACAAGCTGATTGCTTTCGCAATAGATGAAAAAGTTGACCTTGTGCTTTTTTGCGGTGATACCTACAAGAGCCGTGAGCCCAGCCAGACACAGCAAAGGGAATTCGCCAAACGCATAAGGGTGCTTTCAGAAGCAGGAATAGCTGTTTTTCTGCTTGCCGGTAACCACGATATGCCAAACGGATTCGGCAGAGCAACATCGACCGAGATATTCGGTACGCTTGCGGTAAAAAACGTCTATGTTGCCAACAAACCGGAGGTCTTCAAAATCGATACCACAGGAGGCACCGTACAAATAGCGGCATTGCCCTGGATGAGGCGTAGCCTTCTTATGAGCAAAGAGGAAACCAAGGACCTCACTTTTTCCGAGATTAACGAAAAGATGCAGGAAAAGCTTACCAATATTATCAATGCTCAGGTTCAACAATTAGAAACAAATCTGCCCGCAATTCTTGCCTCTCATATATGGATAACCGGCGTAAAAATCGGTTCCGAAGACTCCATGACCATCGGACAGGAACACGTGCTTCTCCCCGGCACTATCGCCAATCCGTCTTTTGATTATATCGCACTGGGGCATATCCATCGTCACCAGGTGATGAACCAGAATCCCCCGATGGTATATTCGGGAAGTTTAGACAGGCTGGATTTCGGTGATGAAAACGACGAAAAGGGATTTTATCTGGTAGAAATAGACACCGATTCCGCCTCCGGAAAAAGAAAGGTTTCTTATGACTTCCACACTATCCGGGGCAGAAAATTTGTTACCATAAAAGTTGAAATAAATTCGCAAGACATAGACCCGACACAGACCGTCGTCAATGAAATCGAAAAACATGAGATTGACGGAGCAATTGTTAAACTGCAAATTAAACTGCCGCAGGAATCGGAAAAGCTGATTTTTGACAGCACCGTTAAGGAAGCGCTAAAGAGAGCAAGCTACTTTACCATTGCCAAAGACGTTAAAAGGGAGCCCCGCAGCAGGTTGGGTTCTCAGGCTATACAGGGGCTTTCGGCAGCCGAGGCGCTTCAATCATGGCTGAATGCTACTAATGTTACCGAAGAACGTGCTAAAATACTGATGCAATACGGAAAAGAACTTATTAGCGAGATTCAACAATCATAAGGAGACTAAGTTGCATATTCCCAGACAGGCAATCTTTGAAAATAGATACGATGCAGGTGTCAAACTGGCAGCCAAGCTCGAAGAATACAAAAATCAATCGGTTATCGTTTTTGCTATTCCCAACGGTGGAATACCGGTAGGAATGCAGGTCGCACTGGCACTCAATGCGGAACTGGACCTGGTGATTTCGCGCAAAATACCTATCCCGCTAAGGCCGGAGGGCGGCTTCGGCGCTGTTGCAGATGACGGAACAACCATTTATAACGAGCCGGTTTTGAAACATATTAACCTAACCGAACAACAAATCAATTATCAGGTAAACCTGGTAAGGAGTAATATACAGCAACGCAGTATTTTCTACCGCGGCAACAAGCCTCTATCGCTGATATCCGGCAAGACGATTATATTGGTCGATGACGGTCTGGCTTCGGGCTATACAATGATGGCGGCAGTAGAATCGCTGCGGCGGCGGCGCCCGAAACAAATCATAGTTGCCGTACCGGCAGCCCCTGCCGCTGCCGTTATAAACGTAGAAAAGACGGCAGATAAGGTGGTAACGGTAGAAACCGCTTATACCCCCAAGTTCTACGTTTCCGATTACTATAAATACTGGAACGTTTTAAGCGACCAAGAGGGATTAAAGGCATTTGACGACTGGAAAATGAGACGCTATCAGTCGAAGCTGAATCCACCGCAGATAAAATAGTATCGATTGAGCTGGCTGAAGAGATTCTGCCCCTTTATGGCAGTCATACTATAGAAGCCAGCAATAGTCTCCCAACCATAAAGGAATATGGCAAACAGGCAATGCCGGTCCCTAAGATTTAAATGAGAATATAAAGAAATTTATAAACCGCACAAAAAACCAAAACCCAAAAAACAGTAAGGCTATAATAGGTTTTAGCCCGATGCTTTGCTAGCTGGACAATAAACGAAGCAAATGATAGGATTATTTAAAAACGAGTTATTGCAAAAGTATATATCTGGTGGATAATTATGACCCAATCCGCTGTTTGGTCAATAATAGGAATAGTCATTCTGGTATACGTGATATTATCTACGCTTGCAGCCTATGTGCTGGTGCGTATTCCACGTCTTCCTTTAAGAGACAATCCTTCATCAATCGGTCTTGAATATGAAGACGTTTCTTTTCCCAGCCGCAAAGATAACCTGACATTAAAAGGCTGGTATATGCCGGGTAAAAAATCTTTCACTATTATCGTAATTACCGGTATGAGGCAGAACCGTGTAGACTACCGCATTAACAGTCTTAATATGGCAAAGGGATTCGTAGATAAAGGTTTTAATGTGCTCTTGTTCGACCAGCGTGGGCGCGGCGAATCGGAGGGACAGGGATTCGTGCTTACTAATTTTGACAGGGATATCGGGGGAGCCGTAGATTTTGTCAGGAGTAAAAAAGGGCCGAATGAACAAATCGGACTTATCGGGCTTTCCGCAGGCGCAGCAGCCACCGTCATTTTCAGCAGTAGTGAAGAAGTCGATGCAGTGGTAGCCGATAGCTGCTTCACAAGTATCAGCAAGGTTTTTTCACAAAAAGGCTCGAAAATGTCAAAACTGCCGAGGCCGATTGTTAAATTGTTAGGGCTGGGTATATGGATAATGGCGCGCATTATGTACGGTTATCGCAGATCTGACCCAGCAGATAAAGTGGCAAACGTAAAATGCCCTATTCTTTTCATACAGGGGGATAAGGACGACTGGGTATCCATAGATGTTACCGAAAGACTATATAAACTTTCCAATAATCCGCTGGACGAAATCTGGTTCGTTCCCAACGCCGGTCACACCAAGACTTTCGGTATCGACCCGGAAGGTTATGTAGAGAGAATCGCATCCTTTTTCAGTAAATTCGAAAAAACCCCGCTACAGAACAAGCAGCCGTCCGCTGCTATATAACTAGCCTTCTTCTACAAGGGTCATTTCGAAAGTCAGGTCTTTACCGGCCAAAGCATGATTTGCATCCAGCGTTACCGTGTTTTCTGTTATCTCTGAAACAACTACCGTAACCGGTTCACCGTTTGGTTGTCTCATTTGTAGTCTGTCCCCGACTTGAGGATTCAGTTCTTCCGGTATTTTTTCTTTTTCTACTTTCAAGACTAATTCTTCGTGTCTCTGCCCGTAAGCTTTATCAGCCGGTATAGTAACGGTTTTGGTTTCACCTACATTCATACTTAAAACGGCTTCTTCAAAGCCGGGGATTACCTGTTCACAGCCCAGTTTAAACTCCAGTGGTTCTCTTTGTAATGAAGAATCAAATACACTTCCGTCCTCGAGCGTTCCCGTGTAGTGCACTTTTACCATACTGCCATTGTTAGCCATAATAATCGCTCCTTTTTCTGTATTTAAGTAAAGCCGTTTGAGGTAAAGCATTACAAGGAAATAATATAATGATGGGAAAATAACGCAGAATTACGACAATATTTAATATGTTTAATCAGTATAACATACAAAAGAGCCAACTGACCAACAAAGTGTGTTTTTATGTTGTGCGGTTTTTTTAAAAACAAAAGGGGCATACTTTATCAGTATGCCCCTCAATAAACCAATATTCAGCTGACTATTGGGCTCTGTTCTTTCTGTAACAGTCGCTGCAATAAACCGGCTTGTCGCCGCGCGGTTCGAACGGAACTTCGGTTTCTTTTCCGCATTCTGCACAAACAGCCGGGAACATCTGGCGTCTTCCGCCGCCAAAACCGCCGCTGTTACCAAAACGCTCTTGCTTTCTAGCCTGACGGCAAGTAGGGCAACGCTTTGGTTCATTGGTGTAGCCTTTTGACTCGAAGAATTCCTGCTCTTCAGCGCTGAAAGTAAATGTAGCGCCGCAATCCGAGCATACAATAGATTTCTCAGTAAAGCTCATTGGATGACCTCCTTCCTTATATTAGTTGGCATGGGTTGCGGTCATCCGTTACTTGTAAATAATTCAGAGAGCATACGTTGAGGAAGGTTGAAGAGTAAACTATTGCTGTAGAAATATAGTACATAATGACCTAACTTTAAACCACCAAAATCAGAATACAATAATCTGCCCTGTTTGTCAATAAAATAATATTGTCTTTACTAACTATTTCAAATCTTAACAAATATATTGGTTTCCGGCATTATATGTAGGTAACCTTATAACTATTCCTGCCTACTGAAAGACCATATTGCAATTAACATCAGAATACCGCCAAAGACGACTACAACCAAGACATCTTCCAGCACGCTCATAGTATGTCCAAATATCGATACGCTCAGCGCAGCTGCCGCTTCAGACCCTAAAAATATCTGCCGGATTGCATCGACTCCATAAGTCAGCGGGTTAATCTTGGAAATGAACTCCATCCAGAGCGGAACATTGTTCACCGGGAAAAACACCCCGGCTAAAAAAATGAGCGGCATAATGATTATCTGGGTTACCAACTGAAAACCCTGCTGGGATTTCATACGCGCTGCCACCAGCAAGCCCAAGCCCGAAATTGAAACCGATATAATAAATACCACCAGCAGCAGCTGAAGTATCATTAAAATACTTAAAGAGATATTTAGAATCGGAGCCAGTATCAACATAACCGTAACCTGAATAACAGAAATAGTTGCCGCACCGACCGATTTTCCGAGCATAATGCCGCTTCTACCCAAAGGAGAGACCAGAATCTCTTTTAAGAACCCGAATTCCCTGTCCCAAACGACCGATATCCCTGACATTATGGCTCCCATCACCACAGTCATAGCGATAATACCGGGGTACATAAACTGCAAATAGTTTACCCCGGGAACCATAGCTCCGATGGTTTCTCCGAACCCGGCGCCAAATATCACCAAAAATATCAACGGCATTGCAAAAGAAGAAAACAACCTTGAACGTTCCTGTATGAAACGCAGTAATTCCCTGTAAGCAACTACCCAGACTCCCCTGAAAATATCTGACATAGCTTTACTCTAGTGCCCCCCTCTTCTTCCCATTTTCTTCAACTGGTCTCTAAAGCTTACCTCTTCCTCACGTATGGCACGCCCGGTCATCTTCAGAAAAACATCATCCAGCGTAGGCCTATGCACGCTGATAGAAAGAAGACTGTTATCGAACTGCCTCATCAATTTTGGTAAAAACTGTTCCCCCTGAGCGATATTAAAGGTGACTTCGTCGTTATCGATTGCAGCCGAAATACCGTACTTCGTTCTTAATTCCTCGGCTGCCTTGATATTATCCTCTGCTTTTAATCTCACCTGGTCACCGCCAACTGAATCTTTTAGTTTATCAGGGGTATCCATAGCTATAATACGTCCGTGATCTATAATGGTTATACGGTCGCAGTTTTCCGCTTCGTCCATATAGTGAGTTGTCAGGAATATGGTTAAATTATTCTTTCGCCTCAAATTGTGTATATGGTCCCAGATATGACGCCGGTTTTGCGGGTCCAACCCCTGAGTAGGTTCGTCCAGAAAAAGAACTTTCGGGCTATGCAATAATCCGCGTGCAAGTTCCAACCTGCGCTTCATACCTCCCGAAAACGTGCTTACTTTGCTCTTTCTCCGCTCGGAGAGCTCCACCAGTTCAAGCAGTTCATTCATTCGCTGCTCCCGCTCTGTTTTGGCAATTTTATAAGCGTAAGCATGGAATTTCAGATTCTGCTCGGCGGTTAAATATTCATCGAGTGTAGAATCCTGAAAAACCAATCCGATGGACTCCCGCACTTTCGCACGCTGCTTTACGACATCAAAGCCGTTTACAGTTGCCTTGCCTCCTGTCGGCAAAAGCAAGGTACAGAGCATATTTATAGTCGTCGTTTTCCCTGCGCCGTTCGGCCCTAAAAACCCGAAGACCTCCCCCTCTTCCACTCCGAAAGAAACACCATCAACCGCCAGCAAATCCCCGAATTTCTTGCTCAGTTTCGAGACTTCAATTATGTTCATTTTTCAGGACTTCCTTCGCTATCATCTTGCTCATACGTTTCATCAAGTCTTTGCCGTTGTATAATTTTTTACTATATCATATTATTATAACTTTTACCTACTCTATCAATATAACAGGGGCATTTTATTATTTGACCTACGCCATAAATATCTAATAACCACGTTTTAACAAATACCTTCAAACAGGGCTTTCCTTTGCAGCATCGACAGTTGCATAAATAATCGGAGTTATGCTATTATAAATTATATGGCAATAGGTTGCCGTTTTCCTTAATAAATTATAGCGGGGTTTGCTATGAGAAAGATATATATAAAAGAGGATGTCTGCATAGGCTGTGGTTTATGTGAAGTATATTGTCAATTACAGCACGCCAGCGTACATGACCTCATAAAAGCCTTTAAAAAGAGGGGGCCGCGTCCGCTTGCGAGAGCCAGAGTAGAGGCAAAGGGCAATTTATCTTTTTCCGTACGTTGCCGTAATTGCGAGGAGCCGCAATGTGTTTATGCCTGCTTAACCGGCGCCATTACACGTGACATCGAAACCGGTATGATTACGGTTGATGAAGAAAAATGTATCGGCTGCTGCACATGTATGCTGGTATGTCCTTTGGGAGCAATAAAGCAGGATAAAGAACATAAAAAGATGATTAAGTGTGATTTTTGCCAGGGAGAAGAAACACCGGCATGCGTGGCAAATTGCCCCAACGAAGCTTTATACTGCGTTGAATACGACAGCGTTAACAAAGAGGTAATGGCAAAGTCACCGTCACCGTTTTAGAGATTAAGTAATATTGATTACCTCGTGGCGTAATTAGCCGGGAAAACAGGGAATATTTAGAAATGATAACTATTATTGATTATGGTGCCGGAAATTTACGAAGCGTTTTAAATGCAATCGCTAAATTAGGTTATACAACAAAAATTGTATCTACTCCGCAGGAAGTAGATGAAGCAGAGGCACTGATTCTGCCGGGAGTCGGCGCTGCCGGGCACATTATGGAAAGCCTTAAGGCATTGAGATTGGATAATGCAATAAAAGAATACATAAACCAAAACAGACCTTTTTTAGGAATCTGCGTCGGAATGCAGGTTTTGCTGGACAAAACAGATGAAAATGGTGGAAATGATTGTCTGAATATCATTCCCGGCGGCGTCAGGAAGTTTAATGTGGATTTAAAAGTGCCGCACATAGGCTGGAATCAGGTTGAACAAAAACAAAATCATCCTGTTTTTGCCGGCATTCCGGACAAAACTGACTTCTACTTTGTGCACAGCTATTACTGCGACCCGCAGGACAAAGCAGTTATTGCCGGAGAAACAACTTACGGAAAACCTTTTTGCAGCGCCATAATCAAAGGAAATATGATAGCCACCCAGTTTCACCCGGAAAAAAGCGGGGAACCCGGTTTAAAGATATACGATAATTTTATTAAACTGGCAACCGCTAAAAAATAATTCGGTAAAGTGATAATGTTATGGATAATACAGAAAGAATCAAATACCTTATAATCGGAAACTCCGCCGGCGGTATCGGTGCTGTTGAGGCGATACGCGAATCAGATAAAACCGGAACAATTAGCGTTGTTTCGGATGAACCATACCCCGCATATTCCCGTCCGCTGATATCCGATTTTCTGGCAGGAAGACGATCTATCGATAAATTGAATTATCGACCTATAGATTTTTATGAGCAAAATGATATTAAAACCGTTTTCGGCAACAGGGTGACCGGGCTCAATTTAGATGATAATACCGTTCAGTTAGAAAGCGGACAAAAACTCGCCTGGGATAGACTCCTACTGGCTACCGGTGGCACCCCTATTGTGCCTCCCATGGAAGGACGGGAAGCGGGCGGCGTTTTCACGTTTACCACTCTGTCAGATGCTATCGCCATTGATGATTATTTACAGCAGAAACCCGATGCCAATGCAGTCGTAATCGGTGGAGGGCTTATAGGAGTCAGCATAAGCGAGTCCCTGCTAAAACGGCAAATAAAGGTAACAATCATTGAGATGAAAGAGCGTATCCTCAATGTTATTCTCGATGAAAAAACATCTTATATGGAACATAAAGCCATAAAAGACTCGGGCGCCGAGATCATTACCGGTCATACCGTAAGTAAAATCAACAGCAATACACACGGAGAGGTATACGGAGTGACTCTGGATAACGGTGACGTAATACCTTGCGGAATAGTTATTATTGCCATAGGTGTCAGACCAAGGCTTGAACTGGTAAACGGCACAGATATAAAGGTGAACCGCGGTATAGTGGTTGATAGGCATATGCAGACTTCGGTCCCCGGTATATATGCCTGCGGTGACGTTGCCGAAGCCTACGATTTCATTTACAGTGAGAACAGATTGACACCGGTATGGCCTAATGCCTATCTGGGAGGCAGAACTGCCGGGCTGAATATGACCGGAAACGCAACAGATTACCCCGGCGGAACTAATATCAACGCAATGAAATATTTCGGTATTTACATTGTTTCTGCCGGAATGATTTCCTCCCCGGATAAATCTTATCAGGAATTGATTGCCGAACATAATGATGTTTACAAAAAACTGATACTTAAAGAAGGTTTGGTAACCGGCATGATATTTTCCGGCGATGTTGACCGTGCGGGAATTATATATAACCTGATGAAAGACAGAGTTAATGTAGAAAGTTTTAAACGGTCACTGATATCCGACGATATGGGATTGCTTTCCCTGCCGGAATCAGTCTGGAGAGACAGGCTGGCAACAGTACCGACTGTTAACGGCGTTGACTGCGCAGTAAGTTAAACGGATTACCATATTGTTTAGAAGATACTTAAGTAAAAGGAGTCAGAGATGAAAAATCTCAGGCACATAAATAATAGTTTCAATGATGACAAGGTAATCGATGCGTGCTCTATTTTCGGAGCTATGGATACCTCCGGTAAAAGGTTTTCGGGTACCGGTGTCATTAAAGCAATTGCCAATATGCACGACAGGGGAAACGGGCTGGGCGGCGGTTTTGCCGTTTACGGGCTGTACCCCGAATATAAAGACCTATATGCATTCCATGTTATGTATCTTAGTGCAGAAGGCAGAAATGAGACCGAATCGTACCTTAAAGAATGCTTTGACATCGTTCATCGGGAGGATGTTCCGAGCCGCAAAACTGCTAAAATCAGCAATCCTCCGGTAATTATACGTTATTTCCTTGATATCGAAAGTCATCAACCCGACGCGTCACTGCAGGACGACTACGTGCTTAATGCCATAATGCACATCAATACAACCCGAAAAGACAGTTTCGTCTTTTCCGGTGGCAAGAATATGGCAGTCTTCAAGGGAGTTGGTTATCCTGAAGAAATAGCCGAATTTTTCTGTCTCGAACAGTATGAAGGCTATATCTGGACATCACACGGACGATTTCCAACCAATACTCAGGCGTGGTGGGGAGGAGCACATCCCTTCAGCATACTTGACTGGACGGTAGTGCATAACGGAGAAATATCCTCCTATGGAATAAACAAGCGATATCTGGAGAGTTATGGATATCACTGCACCATGCAGACCGATACTGAGGTTATCGCCTACGCCGTTGACCTTTTAATGCGCAAACATAAACTGCCACTGGAAATAATGGCAAAGGTTTTAGCGCCTCCCTTCTGGAGCGATATCGAGCGCATGCCTGAAAAAGAACAGAAGCTATTACTGGCGTTGCGTCAGGTCTACGGCAGTATTATGTTAAACGGACCGTTTGCCATACTGGTTGCCCATCACGGGGAATTAATCGGATTGACAGATAGAATAAGGTTGCGCCCGCTTACCATCGGTGAAAAGGATGATATGGTCTATTTCTCATCCGAGGAATCAGCTATCAGGCTGATTAGCCCCAGCCTGGATAAAGCATGGACTCCAATGGGCGGTGAGCCGGTAATTGCCAGGTTAAAGCAGGATGGACTGCAAACAACTGAGAATAGAGTTGAAGCTGTTCTTAGCAGGAGATAATTATGTTAACCAAGAGAGTTATACCCTGCCTCGATGTCAAAGACGGGCGGGTTGTAAAGGGAAAGAGCTTTATTGACCTGCGCGATGCCGGAGACCCGGTAGAGCTTGCAGAGTTTTATTATCAAGAAGGCGCCGATGAACTGGTATTTCTTGATATATCCGCTTCTTCCGAAGAGCGGGACACAATGGCTGATATTGTGGAAAGAATATCGGAAAAGGTATTTATGCCGCTTACCGTAGGTGGTGGAATACATTCCATTGATAATATCAGGCGAATGCTGCTTGCCGGTGCGGATAAAACTTCGCTTAATACCGCTGCTGTGCAAAATCCGCATATTATCAGCGAAGGAGCCGACAAATTCGGCAGCCAGTGTATAGTGATAGCCATTGATGCCAGGCGCATAACCGGCAGTAATCCACTTCACTGGGAGGTATATACCCACGGAGGACAGAAACCGACCGGACTAGATGCGGTGGAGTGGGCATACAAAGCGGTCTCGCTGGGCGCCGGTGAAATACTGCTTACCAGTATGGATGCCGACGGTCAGCAAAGCGGTTACGACAACGAACTGACACGCACGATATCCGAAACGGTAAATGTGCCGGTAATCGCCAGCGGCGGCGCCGGTACTCCGCAAGACCTTTATAATGCACTGGTTATCGGCAAAGCGGATGCGGTACTGGCAGCCAGTATTCTGCATTATAACGATTATACTATTAAAGACATCAAAGAATACCTTTTTAAAAAGGGAATCCCTGTACGAAAATAATTAAAGGTAAATACAATGAAGACATTATTAACTTCAAAATTTGCGGTAATCAGAGACCCGGAAAAATGTATACAATGCCAGGTTTGTATCAATCAGTGCAGTTTTAACGCCAACTACTTCGACGCCGAGGAAAATGAGGTCAAGAGCAGGAACGAAAACTGCGTGGATTGCCAGCGCTGTGTTATCTTCTGCCCTACCGGTGCAATCACCATTACCAATACTCCGTTGGAATACAGGTATAATCGCAACTGGACAGGTTCGATTATAGACGACATCAACAAGCAAGCTGAAACAGGCGGCGTTTTGCTTACCGGTATGGGAACGGATAAGGATTATCCTGTTTACTGGGACCACCTGCTTCTAAATGCCAGTCAGGTTACCAATCCGTCTATAGACCCTCTTCGTGAACCTATGGAACTGATAACCTACCTGGGAGGCAAACCGGATAAACTGGAAATTGATGAAAAAACACTGGAACTGAAAACCAAAATGCTACCTCAGGTGAAATTGAATGTGCCGATTATGTTTTCGGCTATGTCATATGGAGCCGTAAGCCTGAACGTTCAGAAATCGCTGGCAAAAGCCGCCTCTGAAACCGGTACTATGTGGAATACAGGTGAGGGAGGATTACACTCCAGCCTGAAAAAGTACAGTAATAACACGATTGTTCAGGTCGCTTCGGGCCGCTTCGGCGTACATTCGGAGTACTTAAATGCCGGCAGAATAGTCGAAATTAAAATAGGGCAGGGCGCCAAGCCCGGTATCGGCGGCCATCTGCCCGGCGAAAAAGTGAGCTGCGAGGTGTCTTTGACAAGAATGATACCGCAGGGTTCGGATGCAATATCTCCGGCTCCCCATCACGATATCTATTCCATAGAAGACCTGTTGCAGCTTATACATGCCTTAAAAGAAGCAACCAACTACACCAAACCGATATCGGTAAAAATAGCCGCTGTTCACAACGCCGCCGCTATCGCCAGCGGTATCGTACGCGGCGGAGCCGATATGGTGGTAATCGATGGTTTCCGGGGCGCTACCGGCGCCGCCCCTAAAATAATCAGGGATAATGTCGGAATACCAATCGAACTGGCACTGGCTTCGGTCGACAGCCGGCTCAGAGAGGAAGGCATTCGTAATAAAGCCTCGATTGTTATTTCAGGCGGCATCAGAAACAGCGGTGATATTATAAAAGCCATCGCACTGGGAGCGGATGCGGTAAATATCGGCACTTCTGCCTTGATTGCACTGGGTTGCCATGTCTGCCAGCAATGCCACACCGGCAAATGCGCCTGGGGAATCTGTACCAGCGACCTGAAGCTGACAAAGAGGGTCAACCCGGAAATCGGCGCACAAAGATTGATTAATCTTCTGCGTGGCTGGAGCCTCGAAATCAAGGATATACTGGGTGGACTGGGGGTGAACTCCATAGAAAGCCTGAGAGGCAACCGCCTGCACTTAAGAGGAGTCGGGCTTACAGATACTGAGCTGGAAATACTGGGTGTCAGACCGGCAGGGAGATAAAAAAATGAATATAGACAATATGACTGCAGTTAAAATTGATGCATGCGGTATATACTACCGTGAACTGAATGAAAAACTACGGCAAATGATAAAAAACGGCGCCGAAAATATTGCAATTGAAAACGTCTGCGGACAGAGGTATATCGGCACCGACCTTGATGGACAGGTCAATATCGAGATACACGGCACGCCCGGCAACGACCTGGCCGCATTTATGAACGGACCGACAGTAACTGTATATGGCAATGCCCAGGACGGATGTGGCAACACTATGAACGAAGGCAAAATAGTAGTTCACGGGCATGCCGGGGATATAACCGGGCTTTCCGCCAGAGGAGGGAATATTTTTATTAAAGAGGGCGTCGGTTATCGTGCCGGAATCCATATGAAAGAATACGAGGGAAAAAAACCGGTACTGGTTATCGGCGGAACCGCACAGGACTTTGCCGGTGAATATATGGCCGGCGGTATAATGGTGATGTTGGGTTTGAATCTGGCAGAAGGAGAAAAACATCCGGGAAAATTTATCGGTACCGGCATGCACGGTGGATTGATATACATTAGAGGAACAGTAGATGATTATCAGCTCGGAAAAGAAGTGGGAACTGCCGAGCTGGAGCAAAAAGACTACCAGATTTTAAATCCGCTGATAGCGGAATTCTGTAAACATTTCGATTACGATAATGAAATGATAATGAATCGTAATTTTATTAAGCTCTACCCCCGCTACCTGCGCCCATATGGAAGACTCTATGCCTATTAAAAGAGAGCACGATCTCTGCTATACTTAACATAGAGCAAGAAATATTCCCGAATGAGAGCAAATTTTGTTCAGCATACTGTTGATAACCCGAAAAACAAGTGAAACCGATGCCATTGAAATTGACCTGCGACAGCATGGTTATACTTTATCCGCTATATCTTTTAACGATATAGAAATGGATGAATTGCCACCGACTACACCTGATATGGTCATTATAGAAGTGTCCGGTAGAGTTCCAACTCCAAAGTCACTTAACATGATTACCCGAATGAAAAAGAAAACAACCTTGCCCGTGCTTGCTCTGACGCATAAGGATTATATGGATAGTATTATCACTCTGAATAAAGTCGATGACTTTGTATTGTTGCCATATGAAAAAGATGAGTTGATACTTAGAATCAGGCGGCTTTTGCAAAAAGTTAAAAATATCGAAAGCAGCGACCTTATAAAATGCGACGGGCTTACCATCGACCTTGCTAAATACGAGGTTACGTTGGAAAACAGGGTTATTGAACTTACATTCAAGGAATATGAATTGCTGCTCTATCTTGCCGGCAATAAAGGAAGGGTTTTTACACGTGAATCCCTGCTTAATAAAGTATGGGGATACGATTATTTCGGCGGCGACCGCACCGTTGACGTGCATATCAGAAGACTACGCAGTAAAATCGAGGATCCCGAACACACGTTTATCGAAACGGTGCGCAATATCGGTTACCGCTTCAAAAAGAATAGCGAAAAGTAAGGAAAATGTATTTATTGCAGTTAAGCCGTCGAGCATAGCAAGACTGATGAGCGTTATTGAAATCTCGGTTCGGCATGAGCGTGTCGAAGTGTCAAAGAGCAGAAATATTATTGATGGTTTTATCACCGTTATAGTTCGACAAGCTCACCACGAACGGCTTAAGTTATATATGCAAATCCTCATAGTGGTAAAGAGTGTATCAGATTATCTTTGCAGGGATTACACAAGCGAATGTGGCAATCCTTCTCGAATAGAAGAAAAATCCGTTCGCCCTGAGCATGTCGAAGGGTTTGACGAACGGATTTTTAAAACTTTTATTTATCTTCACCGCCATTATGGTTCGATCCCGACTAGTCGGGATTTCAATCCGAATTAAGGAACTCAACCCCCTACTAACAGGTTTAGCCACATCCACGAATCCTGAGTCTGTCAACAGGCGTCAACAGCCTTTGCGGTATTTTCTCACACTTATACCCTTCTCTGATTGAAAGGTTTAACTTACAAAAATCACTTTAATAAAACCTGTATATAAAGATTTAACATTCCCGAAACATATCTGCAATAACACCGTAATAATAAGCCTCTATACTAAGACTTATAAAACTTGAGGAGGCAGATATGGAAATGGATTCGGGGAACACTGCCTGGTTACTGATTTCATCAGCACTTGTAATGTTGATGACACCGGGCGTGGCGTTCTTTTACGGCGGTATGGTGAGAAGGAAAAACCTTCTCTCTACCATTATGATGAGTTTTGTATGTTTAGCGCTGGTCGGGCTTATCTGGGTTATTTACGGTTATTCACTCGCATTCGGTAACGACACAGCAGGCATCATCGGCGGGCTTAATTATCTTGGGCTTTCAGATATCGGATTGGGAGCCTCGGAAACTTATGCTACCACAGTGCCTCACCTGGCATTCATTATCTTTCAGGCAATGTTTGCCATCATCACCGTAGCGCTTTTTACCGGCGCAGTTGTGGAACGTATTAAGTTCAGTTCCCTGCTGGTTATCAGCGTATTATGGGTTACTCTTGTTTATTGCCCGGTAGCCCACTGGGTATGGGGGGACGGAGGCTGGTTATACAATTTGGGGGC
>Ga0172382_10003627_pt1 | contig 24277 bp, 22 predicted proteins | sample Leawel138RmetaG_FD_122245 | JGI IMG/M metagenome (GOLD analysis project Ga0172382, IMG submission 122245) | Leachate microbial communities from a municipal landfill in Southern Ontario, Canada - Leachate well 138R metaG | ecosystem: Engineered > Solid waste > Landfill > Unclassified | place... | reverse complement strand
TTTGATCGCTATTCGTGTTCTCATGCTTTCCATGATAACACGTGCTTTTTCCTGAGTCCAGCTTTATTTTTTGCTTGAGTTCAGCTGCTTTCAGGCTGTAGGGGAGTATGCTGAATAGTTACACTATCCGCTCATAACCAGCTTGCCGGGGAGGTTGCCCATGGACTATGTCTTTTTCGGATTCAGCGCATTAAGCTGCGGCATCGGTCTGCTGTTGCTTTTTCACCTGAGGCAACCTGGCGGAACGTCTTTTAGGGTCTGGCAATATGTGGCCGCCGCGGCTTTTGCGCTGCTCTATTACCTGCTCGGGTTATCCCTTTTACAGCCCGTCGAGGCGTTGTACTACCTGGGCAATATCCTGCCGCATATCTTGCTCTTCCTGCTGGTTGTCTTGTCGCTCCTTCGAAAAAAAGCATCCGGCAAAACAACGTAAAGGCGGATATGTTTTGAAATATTCATTTTGCATCACAAGATCCAATGGAGATCGATAACATGGAAACAGCTGCAAGCGAACGCGTTCTGATGTTTGATTTGGGTAATATCCTGGTCCACTTGAATTCGGTTTCAAAAATCTGGTCTGGAAAAGAGTCACGTGACGATAAAAACCTGGAGAAGCGCTGGTCAGCCAGCCAGGCTGTGAAGGACCTTGAAACCGGCCGGAACAATTCGCTGCCGGCGTTTCTAGAAGCCATTCGAAAAGAAGTTCCTGTGATGGTATCCGAAGATGAATTTTTCAAAATATTTCGACAGGCGATCGGCACGGTACCGCCGGTGATCCATGCGCTGCTGACCCTTCTAAAAACGCGCTACCGACTGTATATGCTCTCCAATACCAGCTTTTTCCACTGGTCGGTCTGCCAGGACGAGCATCAGTTGGACCGCTATTTCGAAAAGGTTTTTCTCTCCTGCGAACTGGGCGTCATGAAGCCAGACACACGGATATACCAGGCGGCCAGGCAGCAAATCGACGTCTGTCCGGAAAACATTTGGTATTACGATGACCGGGAAGAAAATGTCAGAGAGGCTTTGAATCAAGGATATCAGGCACATACGAGTTTTATAGGAAAAACGTTAATTAATGATTTACGAAATCATGGATTTTTGAATGATCAAGAGCAAAAACAGCTGTCAATGATGATATGACGGCAGAAAATGAAAGCGAGCAAGAGGGAGAATATGGCTATCGACAAATACAGCACGCAGAACAACCCGGAAAACTGGTATGAGCTTGCCAATATGGAAACGCTGCGCAGCTGGTTCGGACAAGCGAAGAAATGCCCGGCCTGCGGAAGGGTGCATCAGCTGCATACACGCATGATGGAAGAAAAACCTGACATGGCGCATGGTATCTCAGATTACCTTTCTGAGCTTGGCCTGAAAGGGAGCTGCCTGGTCGTGATGGATGAGAACACGAAGGCTGCTGCCGGCGATGCGCTCATGGAAGGCCTCGAGCGTTACCACCCCCAATCGATCGTTTTTACCAGGCCGGATCTTCATGCGGACGAGCAGGCATTGGGAAGCCTGCTGACCGCGCTGTCCCAGCGGCCTGACTTCATGGTGACGTGCGGCAGCGGAACCTTGACCGATATCACGCGATATAACAGTTTTATGACAAACATTCCGTTCGTTTCCTATGCGACGGCAGCCTCTGTGGATGGCTTCGCTTCCGGATCGGCCCCCCTTTTGGTCAACGGGTTCAAGGCGACCTATCCGGCGGTCGCACCCGAGGGCATTTTCTACGACGCTGCCGTTTTGGCCCGGGCGCCTCAGAAGATGACCGCCGCCGGGTTCGGTGACATCCTGGCCAAGCTGATCGCCATCCTTGACTGGCGGCTGGCCCTGGCGGCCGAAGATGAGGATTATTGCCCCCTGATCGCCGCCCTGGTCGACCGGGCTGCTCAGGATTGCCTGGACTTGGCTGACGACCTGGTGGAACAGGAGGACATGACCGAGCAGGCCTTCGCGAACAAGGCAAAAGCTTGTGCGCGACTCATGGAGACATTGGCTCTGACCGGGATGGGCATGCAGCTGATGGGCAGCACCCGTCCGGCTTCCGGCGGTGAACACCACATCTCCCATCTCCTGGAAATGCGCGACATCCAGATGCATCGCCAGGGCAGCCTTCACGGCGACAAGGTGGGTATCGGGACCCTGATCAGCATGGCGATGTATCTGCGCCTCTTTCAGGACGGCCAGATGCCCCGCCAAAAACCGACACTCGCACCCGTAATCTGGGAAAAAGAGGTCCGGCGTGTCTACGGTTCCCTGGCGGGCCATGCCCTGGCGATCAATCCGTCCCAGCCGCCGCAGGGCGCCGAATGGGAGGAACAGAAGCGCCAGCTGACATGGGCCATGGAACACTTTGGGTTTGCCAGTGTCGAGCGGTTTAAGACCTTGTTGCCGGTCGCGCGCGACAAAATCCTGGCGATGGGCGGTCCGGCTTATCCGGACCAGCTCGGTTATTCGGTTCAGGACACCTACGATGCGATCGCCTTTGGCAAGGAGGTTCGCCCCAAGTTCACCACGCTACGTTTAGCGGAGCGGTACGGCTGGATTTATGATCTGGCCGAAGATTTTGCTTCAAACCTGCCCAAACGAACATCGTACTGACAAAAATATGCCAAAAAAAAGCAGATGGTTGCAAAGCAATAACATTTGTCCGAAATGGCAAAAAGACAGCCCGTTCAAGACTTGTCTGATCCTGATCTGGGCTGTGTCTATCCTGCTCTTAACCGGATGTCAGGAACGAACAAGCACGTCCAGCTTGCCGACAGCACCGACAAGTCAGATGACAGCGACGGCGACACCGGCGAACAGCCCCACACAAGATCCGACAAACATGCCAACAGCCATGCCGACCGCGTCACCGACGGTCACACCAACCAATAAGCCAACGGCGACGCCAACGAACAACCCAACGCCAACGTTGCTGCCGACGGTTACGCCAACCCGTAAACCAACACCGACACCGACAAACATGCCAACGATGGCCCCGACAGTTACGCCAACCCGTAAACCAACAGCGACGCCGACAAGCACGCCAACGGTGGCCCCGACGGTCACACCGACCAGAATACCAACGGCAACGCCAACGAACAACCCAACGGCAACACCAACATTGCAGCCTACAGTTACGCCAACCCGTAAACCAACAGCGACGCCGACAAGCACGCCAACGGTGGCCCCGACGGTCACACCGACCAGAATACCAACGGCGACGCCGACCGCTGTACCGACCGCGACACCGTCTCCGACTGCGGCGGCAGGTCTTACCGAAGGACAATGGATCGCCGAATTGTTTCGCCTGACCAACCTGGAACGCCAAAAGGCCGGGGTGCCGTTGTTGCGGGAACCCTCAAGCGCGTTACTGGCAGCAGCGGCCATCCGGGCTGAGGAGATCAATACCTTTTTTTCCCACACGCGCCCGGACGGCAGCGACTGCTTCACCGTACTGGAAGGGATTGACTACAGGACCGCGGGAGAGAACATCTGGCGAGGGACTGCCGGCGCTTATACGCCAGAGCACGTGATCGGGCGCTGGATGGCTTCGGATGGCCACCGGGAAAACATCTTGAATCCAGCCTTTACAACCGTGGGGATCGGATTTTGTCGCTCGAACGGCTTTGATGGCGCCGTCCAGCTGTTTATCGGCTATTAAAAAACCCCGGAGAGATCGTTCCCCGGGGCTTTTGGTTTGTTGTTATATCGCTTACTTGACGGGCTTGGAGCCGTAGGATCCGCTGGTGTCAAAATGGACTGCCTTGGTCTCTTTCAGCCGTGACGTTTCGCGGCGCTTGTTCAGTTCGTCCAGGAACAGGTCTTCGTCAAGAGGCAGCTCGATCGACCGGTTCAGCCAGCTGGACAGGTGCATGGCGTTGGACAACGTCAATCCGTTGATCCCTTCCTGGCCCTCGGCGACCAGCTTGCCGCCGCGCAGGATCGCATCGGCGAAGGCGCGCAGGACACCGACATGCTGCAGGTTCTCGCCTTCCAGGGCGATCTCGTTGACCGTCACCGCCGGGGAGCCGAAGCCCTTGGGCGAGGTCTTGCAGAATTCGCGCTCGTTCTCTGCCAGGAGGTACTGGGTCAGCTTGTCATTCTCGCAGACCAGCTTGCCCCATTCCAGCATCACCTCGAACCGGTTGGTGCCGGGTGCGTCGGCCGTGCTGGTGATAAAGACGCCGGTCGCGCCGTTCGGATACTCAACATAAGCGGTCACGTCGTCTTCGACTTCAATGTCGTGCCATTTGCCGTTATGGGTAAAGGCATGGACTTTGTTGGGCATGCCGCAGATCCACTGCCAAAGGTCCAGGTTGTGCGGGCACTGGTTGAGCAGGACGCCGCCGCCTTCGCCGGCCCAGGTGGCCCGCCAGCTGCCGGAGTCATAATAGGCCTGGGTCCGGTACCAGTTGGTGATCAGCCAGTTGGTGCGCTTGATCGCGCCCATCGAGCCGCTGTGGATGATCTCGTGCATCTTGCGGTACACGGGGTTGGTGCGCTGGTTGAACATCATGCCGAAGACCACACCGGCGTTTTCGGCGAACTCGTTCATCTTGCGGACCTGGCGGGTATAGACACCGGCCGGCTTTTCGACCATGACATGCAGTTTCTGCTTCATGGCCGCGACGGCAAGGGTCGGATGCTCATAGTGCGGAACGGCGATCAGGACCGCCTCGCAGGTGCCGCTGGCCATCAGCTCATCCGCGGTCGCGAACAGGGCGATGCCTTCCGGCAGGTTCTCTTTGGCCCACTGCAGGCGGGCGGGGTCAATATCCGCAACCGCGGTCAGTGCGATGTCAGGAATTTTGCCTTCCATGATGTTGCGGGCGTGGCCCGTTCCCATGTTACCCAGGCCGATGATGCCCAGCTTGACTTGTTTGGTCATAATTATCCTCCGTTATCTTGCGCGGCGTGCCGCTTTGATATGTGACCCGGTTTCAGCGGTAGCCCGCGCCGGCCAGGAACTCGTAGCTGGATTTAAGCGCATCGAAGGGGCTGCCGTCGCAGGTATCCTGTTCGACCATCATGTACTTGGTGCCGGCCTTGGCAAAGGCGTCGAAAATGCCCGACCAATTGAGGTTGCCGCTGCCGATCGGGGCCATCTTGCGCTCGCGGTTGACCATGGCCATGTCCTTGAGATGGATCACGGGCAGCCGTCCGCTCAGCTTGTTGATCCACTGGATAACATCGGCGCCGCCGGCCTGGACCCAGTAGGTGTCGAGGGTGAACCCCAGCTCGTCCGGTCCGAACATGTCGACCAGGTGTTCGATCAGGTTTTTGCTGCCGAAGCGGCCAAACTCGAAATCATGGTTGTGGTACATGAACAGTTTGCCGGCTGCCGCAATTTTCTTGGCTGGTTCGCGAAAATCGACGCCGAACATCTCGACCCAGTCGTACATGCGGTACTTGTCCGGCATGCCGCCGATGCCGATGTAGTCGCAGCCGAGGATATCGTGCTCTTTAATGACGGCGTCCGTCTCGTACAGGATGCGGTCGGGCGGCGTGTGGGTCAGCACGATCTTGAGGCCGTTCTGGTCGCAGATTTCGCGCAGGCGCTCCGGCGCGATCTTGCCGATGGCTGAGATCTGCACGGTTTTGTAGCCGATGTCGGCGATTCGCTTCATGGACCGCTCGATGTCCGGCTCGGTCTGGATGTACTGGCGGATGGTATACAGTTGTGCACCGGTGATCATGGGGTATCCCTCTTTTCTTTATCGTTGCTAAAGGACATTCCTTAAGCTTGCCTTCGCGCCCGTGAACATGCAAACGGCGGATGGCACCTTTCATTATAGCATGGCCACAACCCGGCCTTATTGCAAAAGCAACCGACCCGGATTGTGGATATTGCCCTTAGCCGTTCGCTCAAGCCAGCAAGCCGCGCATGACCTGGAGCGCCTCGGTCGCCGCTGCAGCCTGGTCGTTGCGAAAACCGGCCTCGATGCTGACATTGCCGCCGTACCCGATGGCCTGGAGCTGGCTGAACAGGGCTTTGAGCGCTTCTTTGTCCGCCGCCAAGGGTATTTTCCGGCCCAGGAACGTTGAGACATGGACGTGGCGCAGCTCACTGCCGGCCTGGGCCAGCGCTTCCAGCCCCTCGCGCTCGATCTGCATGTGGTAGGTGTCGGCCAGAACCTTGCAGTTGGGGTGGTCGACAGCCAACGCCAGCAGCAATCCCTCACTGACACGGTTGATGATGTTGCTCTCGATCATGTTTAGCGGCTCGATCACGATCGTGATGCCGTACGCCGCGGCTTCCTCGGCCGCAATGCGCGCGAAGTCACGCAGCTGTTCCAACGCTTTGCTGCCAGGAAAGCCGGCCGGGATGTTGCGCGAACCCGCGCTTCCCAGCACAATGACCTTGGCGCCCAATTGGGCGGCCCGGCCGACGGCCTTTTTGGCATAGGCCAGACAATCCTCGCGCTTGACCGCGGGGCCGACGATCGGCACCGAGCGCGGCAGGAAGACGTTGCAGGCCAGGCAGGGTAGCCCGCTTTCTCTGAGCGTCTGGAGGCTGGCCGCGAATTCCTCGTCGGTCTGCTGCGCGAGCGGCGCCAGGGCCAGCTCGACGTAGTCATAACCCCAGGACCGGATGCTGGACGCCAGGTCGACGCCACCACAAAAACCAAGTTTCATGTTTTTGTCCTTGTACTCCAAAGAGTACGATCCTTTCGCATTTTTTCGACAAGATCCGCAAGGCTTATCCGGCGGACGATGCCTCTTTGCGCTCTCATTTTACCGCAACGCGCAACATCCGACAAATCATCTTTGGCGCTTTACCAGATCGGGACCAACGGTACGCCATGCAGGTTAACAGGTTAAGGTGTTATACTGGTCTTGCAGCAGCAGCTGGCTCAATCGGGCCGGGACTTGAGGAGGATCTATGAAAAACGGACAATTTGGACTTGGTATTCTTGGCTTGGGCAGCCGCGGCGTCCGCTTCGGCGGTGCGGCTTTTGTCCGCAACGGTCCTTTCACGATCGAATGCCTGTGCGACATCCGTCAGGATAAGGTCGACGCGGCCATCGGCTGGCTCGGTGACGAAGGGCTGCTCAAGCACGACGTTGGGACCTACACCGACATCGACGCCTTTCTGGCCCACCCGGGACTGGACGCGGTGGTCGTCGCAACGCCCGATTTCGCGCATGCCGACTGCGCCGTCCAGGTGCTCAAGGCAAAGAAGCACCTCTACCTGGAAAAACCCATGGCACAGACCATCGCGGACTGCGACCGCATCATCGAGGCCTGGCGGGGCAGTGACACGGTGTTCATGGTCGGCCTCGAACTGCGCTACTGCACGCTCATGCAGGCATGCAAGGCCCTGATCGACGCCGGCGAAATCGGCCGGGTTATCATCGGCACCGTTGTCGACAATGTCTCCGTGGGCGGACAGTATTATTTTCACGGGCCAAGGCGCCGCAAGGACTACATCATCAGCTTGATCCTGGAAAAGGGAACCCACTCGCTGGATTTGGCCAACTGGCTGATCGGCGACTCCCCGCGCAAAGTCTATGCGTCAGGCGGACTCGATGTCTACGGCGGCGACGCGCCCAACGACAAGCGCTGCCGCGACTGTGAGATCCGCACCACCTGCCCCGATTTCATCGAGGCCGACGTCGACGGCTTCGAAAAGCCCGACTTTTGCGCGTTCGCCAGCGAATGCGATGTCTCGGACAACAGCCTTGTTCTGGTCGACTATGCCAACGGAGCCCGCCTGTCCTACATGGAATGCCATTTCACGCCGGAATACACGCGTGAATTTATGTTTGTCGGCGATAAGGGCAAGCTCGAGGCCTTTTACGACAACGAGCAGAATTTCAAGATCAAGCTGTGGAAGCGCTTCGAAAAAGAGCCGCGCATCTTTTATCCCGGCAAGTCTGCCGGCGGGCATGGTGGCGGCGACACCGGGATCATCGACGAATTCTATCGGTGTCTGCAGGCTGGTAAACCGACCATGAAGGGCGTCCGGGGCGCCCGCGATAGCGCGGCCATCGCCATAGCGGCCGCTCAGTCTGAGGCAAGCGGCCTGCCGGTGGAGATACCCGAGGTGCTTTACCCCGAGGGAATTGAACTTTGACACGAAAGGGCTCTGCTGCTGATTCGAGGTGGGGTTGTTGTTTTTCGATACCGGTGACTTAAGCGATGGCGAGATCTGTTTGCGCCTGGAACGGACCGTTGAGGCCCAACCAGAAAAGGGCTATGTGCCGGCTTATTTTTTCCAGATCGTCCGATTGAGCGACCAGGCCGAGGTCGGCTGGTGCGATCTGCGCGTCGGCCACAACCAGAACACCTTCTACGGTGGCAACATCGGGTACGGCATCCGGGAGCCATACCGGGGCAACCACTACGCCGGCAAGGCCTGCCTGCTGCTCCTGACCCTGGCCAGAAAGCATGACATGGGTTTTGTCCTGATCACGTGCGCGCCCGAGAACCTGGCCTCCCAGAAAACCTGCCTGTATTGCGGAGCGCATCTCAAGCAGATCGTCACGCTGCCGGCCTGGCACGAGCTCTACAAAGAAGGCCGGCGGACATCACGCCAATACGAGGTGACCGTGTAGCGCCGTGCGTTGGCTTCGTCCATGCGCGGTGGTACAATCAGGACAGGGCCTGAAAGGGCCAGATTGAGGAGGATCGAGCCATGTCACAGACCAGCATCCCGTTTTCCTGTTCCGTCCCGGTTGCCTATGAGGCCGATGTCGCCGTTGTCGGCGGCGGTCCCGCCGGCGTCGCCGCGGCTGTCATGGCGGCCCGCCAGGGTGCCCGGGTCGTTCTGCTCGAAGCGGAAAGCTGCTTTGGCGGACTGGGCACGGCCGGACTGGTCCCGGCGTTCATGCAATTCACCGACGGCGAGCACTTCCTGGCCGGCGGATTTGGCCAGGAGCTTTTCGACCGGCTAAACGCGATCAGCGACAAGGCCGTCAACAATCCCTACTCCATCCAGGTGGAAAACCTGAAACGGGTCTACGACGAGATGGTGACCGAAACGGATATCGCTTTTCGCTTTGTCAGCCGCCTGATCGCCGTACGCCAGGAAGAGACCCGGGTGACCCACGCCATCTTCGCCGGCAAGACCGACCTGTTTTCGGTCGCGGCGCGCGTTTTTGTCGACGCGACCGGCGATGCCCTGCTTTGTTACCTGGCCGGAGCGCCGACCCTTAAGGGCGACGACACCACCAACATGATGGCGGGCACACTGTGCAGCCTCTGGGCGGGGATCGACTGGAAGCGGGTCAAGAAGCCCGATGGCCGTTCGCTCGACGACGCGTTCGCGGACAAGGTCTTCACCACGCCCGACCGGCATCTGCCGGGCATGTGGCGCGTCGGGCGCAGCCTGGGCGGCGGCAACATCGGCCACGCTTTCGGGGTCGACGGCACCGACGAAAAGTCCCTGACCGAGTCGCTGGTCTACAGCCGAAAGCTGCTCAAAGAATACGAGCGCTACTACAAGCAGTACCTGGATGGCTACGAGGACATGGAACTGGTGACGACCGCTTCCATGATGGGCATCCGCGAAACCCGCCGCATCGTCGGCGACGCTGTTCTGACCCTGGAGCATTTCCACGGCCGGTCGTCGTTCCTGGACGAAATCGGACGTTACAGCTACCCGGTCGACATCCACGCGGCCAAACCCGACATCGGCAGCTTCAACCAGTTCCTCAAGGACCACACCGAGCTGCGCTACAAGAAGGGCGAGAGCTACGGTATCCCTTATGGCTGCCTGGTACCGCAAAACCTGGCCAACGTGCTGACCGCCGGGCGCTGTGTCAGCACGGACCGCTACATGCAAAGTTCGATCCGGGTCATGCCGGGCTGTTACATCACCGGCCAGGCGGCCGGCATCGCCGCGGCCATGGCTGCGGACGGCGATGTCCGCGCGGTCGACATCAGGGCCTTGCAGCACGCCCTGCGCGACCGGGGTGCGTACCTGCCCAACTGCCCGGACTGACGTCCGGACGGCGCTTTCGGTTAGTCGTTCGTGATCGTACGCTCCAAGATAATGGCGCCCGAAAAGCTTTCAGCGCCAATCCTGACCAGGCAGACGCCGGCTAAATCCGGCGACGTGGTGTATGTCTCGTAGGTGTTCGGGGTAAATGTATGCAGGATCGTTTTGTCGGGTCCGAGCAGGATGACACCGAGATTGCCCGAGACGACGCCGGTTTCACATGCGATGGTCAAGGTCTGCCCTTTCCGGACTTCGCAGGCCATGATGTTCTGCACACCGGATATTTTACCGCCTGACATCTCGAGCGTGTCCACGTCGATATCTTCGTAATACGTGTTGAGCGTGATGGTTTTTCGGGTTGAACGCGTACTAACCCCGCTGGACGTGTGGCTCAAGGATTTGGCCGTCATTTTTCCTGGTCAATCGTGACCAGTGACGGGTCGTCACCGTTGGTGTCTTCAATGTGGCCGCAGGCCGTCAGGAACAAAAGGGGGAGCAAAAGAAGCAAGGTGATGAGCTTTTTCATCTGATGGTACTTCCTTTCCCGGACTTATTGATTTGCAGGGATATTACGGCTCTACAGCCATCATACTTCTCCGCTTTGCCTGCCACAAGTCTAACAGGCTGTTTGCCGGCGCTCAAGGGCATTGTTCCCGGAGGCGTACGGCAGGGCATGCCATGCAAGAAGGATCAACTAGGCACATACCCGCTTGTGATGTTAAAATCATGGGAAAGGAAGGCCGCTTATCACGATGACACGAGGACTGGGACATGAACACGAACGATCAGGTGAAAATCAAATGGCAGGGGACGATGGTCTCGATCCAGCCCCGCACGACTGTCTGGCGTTACAAGCTCGATAACCGCACGCATGATCACCGCGGGTACAACCTTTTTCTCGATGGCGAGGCAGATGGGGTTGCGGGTCGGTTTTCTGTAGCCATCTCTGAGAAGCAGCAGCAAAAACTCATTTTCCGGATTGGCGACGAGGCCAAAGGAACCGCGTGGACCAAACGGTACCCGGTAAGCGACTTCGCGGACTATTACCGTGCGGGAAACTTGAAAATTCTGACGCGTGCCGAGCAAAATGAAAACACGCCGCCGCCCTTCCTGATCGAACCACCAGATATGGCCACGTATGAATGGCGCGGCGCCAGGATGCTGAGCAAATCCAGATATAACGGGAAGTGCTTCCCATGCGCGTGGGCAACGATGTCTGCGGTTGAAATCGAATACGATTGGGGCGTGAGCAGGAAGTATCGTTTCGAAAGCTTCTGCTATGGTCCAAAATCGTGTCCGTTCTATCAGATGGGGAGGCCGCGGAGCGTACCATACAAAAAGTTCGGGTCCTTGTATGACGAGGGCTGGCTGGATGATATTTGTACAGAACGACGCGATTGGGATGAATGACGATTGGGTGGAGGTATGAGGAGCGGTGAGAAAAAGGAACATCCTGTTGTTTGGCATATCCAATGTGGGCAAGACAACCGTCGGGATCCATTTGGCGCAGCGATTAGGCTATGCCTTCTTCGATCTCGATGATGAAGTGAAAAAATATTATATGACCACACTGGAAGCATTCGTCAATTCGGATATCCGGCATACGCGCGACAAGAAAAGAGGTCAGGTCATCCGCGAAATCATGGCGAACCCTGAAGACAAGGTGTTCGCGATCTCACCGATCTACTATGCGGTTAATTTCAACAAGTATGTCTCGCAGGAGGATGTCCTGGCCATTGAGCTCCAGGACACGCCCGAGAACATCTTTGACCGTCTTGTGTTCAGCGATGAGAATGATGTGATATATCAAGATGACGATTACAAAAATCAGCACAAAAAGCACTATATCTCGGATATCAAGAAGGATATAACGTGGTATAAAAAATCATTTTCCAAGATTACGAATAAGTTTTTCGTGAACAGCGACCCCGTTGAGATTGTTGTCGACCGGATCATCAAGGCATATCAATTGGCTGATCGTGTGAATTTGTAAAGAGGTAACGCCGGGGATCTCATGTATAAGCAGCAGTCCATGCATAAAAAGCCCTCCCCTGATCGTGGGCATAGGCTTCGCAGGCCTGAGCCACCACCAGAGGAGGGCGAATATCGGATCAAACGGGCTTCAAATCAGCCGTAGAGCGGCCCGTAGGTTTCGCAGGCCCGGTAATCTGAGGCCTCCGGCTGGGTGGTGCCGAAGGCGGACCAGGCGTGCGGCCGGAAGATCTGGTCTTCCGGTACGTTGTGCATGGCGACCGGGATGCGCAGCATGCTGCAGAGCGTGATCAGTTTGGCGCCGATGTGGCCGTAGTTGAAGGAGCCGTGGTTGGCGCCCCAGTTGGCCATGACCGCGTAGACATCCTTGAAGGCGCCGTCACCAGTCGTACGTGGCACGAACCAGGTGGTCGGCCAGGTGGGGTCGGTCCGCTTCTGCAAGATCTGGCTGACCTCGTCGGGCAGGACGGCTGTATAGCCTTCGGCAATCTGCAGGACGGGGCCGAGGCCTTCGATCTTGTTCATGCGCACCAACGTGACGGGCATCTGCTTCTGGGTCTCGAACATCGAGGAGAAACCGCCGCCGCGGAAATAGCCGTTGTCAGCCGGGCACCACAAGGTGGCCGCCAAACAGGCATCGGCGTCTTCGCTGGTGATTTCCCAGAACGGCTTCATGACCGGGTTGCCCGCCTCGTCACGCATCGCGCCGCAGCCGTCCAGGGCCGCCGCGCCGGAGTTGATCAGGTGAATCAGGCCGTCTTCGGCCATCCCCTCCGGCTTCCAGCCGGTGACGCGCTCGATGGCCGCCGGACTCCAATAGGTGCGCACGTCCGCAAAGACGGACGCCGAGTCCGCCAGCAGGTGGCCGAGCAGCATGGCCATGCCGTTGAGCGAATCGTTTTCGGTGGCCAGGATCATCGGCTCGCGGATGCCGTTCCAGTCAAAGGACGAATTGAGCAGCGCTTCCGAGAAGTCGTGGTTCGGGAAATGGTCGGTCCACTGGCGCTGGCCCTGGACGCCGCCCGCGATGGCGTTGCGGCCCATGGCCTCTTCGCCGAAGCCCAGTTCGGCCAGCTTCGGGTTGCCGACCATGATATCGCGGATGATCAGGGTCTGCTTGATCACGCGCTCCCACTCGGCATCTTTTTCCGCACGGCTGTGTGCGAACTGGCCGCCCTCGTTCTTGTCCCAGCCTTCCTTGCAGTAGTTCTCGCGCCAGGCCTTGGCCTTGGCGAACTCGTCGTGGTCATAGATGCCGCGGGCGATGCGGCGTTCGATCTCGACCTGGTCCAGCCACTCGGTGCGCAGCCCGAAATACTCCTGGAACATCTGCGGGTCGATCACAGAACCGGCAATGCCCATGCAGGGGCCGCCGATGTTGACATAGGACTTGCCGCGCATCGAGCCGGCGGCCAGGGCGGCCTTGGCCCAAAGCAGGATCTTCTCCCGGACATCATCCGGAATCGACGTATCGGAGGCGTCCTGAACATCGCGGCCGTAGATCGCAAATGCTGGCAGCTTGCGCTGGGCGTGGGCGGCCATGACGGCGGCCAAATAAACCGCGCCGGGGCGCTCGGTGCCGTTGAAGCCCCAGACGGCCTTGACCGTCAGGGGGTTCATGTCCATGGTTTCCGTGCCGTAGCACCAGCAGGGCGTGACCGACAGCGTGGCGGTGACATTCTCGCCTGAAAACAGGTCTTCGCAGCTGGCGGCCTCGGCGACGCCGCCGATGCAGGTTTTCGCGATCACGCACTCGACCGGCAGGCCATTGGCGTGGCGCAGGTTTTCGGTAATCAGGGCGGCGGCCAGCTTGGCCATGCCCATGGTCCGCTCCTCGAGCGACTCGCGGACGCCCAGACGGCGGCCGTCGATGCAGGGGCGGATGCCGATCTTCGGCATGCGGCCGATCAGGCGGTTTTGGGGTTCGTTCATGTTCTGCGGCATGTACATGTCCTCCTGTGCAAATTAAAAAGGCTGTGCGTAACCTGAAGATCCAGATATTTACTCACCTATATTGTACCCCGTAGAGGTAGATAAAACATGGATAAAATGTAATTTTAATGGAAAAAACGGAAAACTGCTGGCGTACACATGGGCTTTTTCAGGCACAGACGTATCCAGTTGATCCGGTGCAAACATGGAGAAACCGTTAATCCAACGCTGCTTCGGCCATCGCTTCCAGGTTCTGCGCCGACACGTTGGGCAAGAGTGCCTCGTGGCTGGGCGAGACGATGTAGTTGGGACCGAAGATGTTGCGCAGCCGGTGGACTTCGTCTTTGACCTGTTGCGGGGTGCCAAACGGCAGCAATCGCTGGGTGTCCACGCCGCCGATAAAGACGATCTTGCCGTTGTAGCGGCGCGCCAGGCCCTCCGCGTCCATATCTCGGGCCAGAGCCTGGATCGGGTGCAGGGCGTCGACGCCGGCATCGATCAGGTAAGGGATCGCCCGGTTGATCGCCCCGCAGGAGTGCAGGACGACCTTGAGTCCGAAGCGCTTGGCCTGCTCGGTAAAACGGACGAAATAGGGCATGACAAAACGCTCGAATAGGGCTGGCGACACCAAAAGGTCCTGTTGGCTGCCAAAATCGTTGCCGAAGAAAATGGCGTCGATCCGGTCGGCGACCTGGCCTAGCCAGATCTCGTTCGCATCCAGATAAAACTGCACGATCCGTTCTGTCACGGCGTCGACGACCTCCGGATCGGTGTACATCTTGACAAAATAGTTGTCCATACCAAAAAAGTCGGCAGCGATGTGGAAAAAGCAGGACCACAATCCAGACAGGACGCCCAGGCCGTCTTTTTCCGCACGGTCCAGCGCCGCATGGGCCTGGCTGAAGTCCAGGTACCGGGTCTCTGGCCAGGGGAAACGGTCAACCTCATCAACCGACTCGCAAGCGGCGAAGACGCCGCCCTCGTTCAGGGAGTGCTTGACTTTGCCGCCCATGATGTCGAACATCGGCTTCTTGTCAGGATGCTGCCAGCAGTGGCAGGCTTCCGGCATGACCCAGACGAAGGTGTCGCCCAGCCGGCGCGTCAGGCCATAGTCGTCATCGACCCCGAAATAGGCCCGGTAAGCCGGCATGCTGTCCGGATGCGGATTGCCGTGCCAGAAGCCGTTGCGGTCGCTGTTACGCTTGAGGATTTTTTGGAATAATTGGCGCTGCGGCATAAAAACCTCCGTACAGGATGCTAACAAGCGGATCTCACCTCAGCCAGAATGTACCCGAAAAGGATCAGCGGCAACGTCACAGCCGGTGCCATTAGAACAGCTTTTTCCGGTAAACGGACACCTTGCGGATCAGGGCGTCGGCTTCAGCCTCGGAAGCGACATGCAGCGCGTAGAGCACACCCTCCGGCTCCAGGTTTTCCAGCAAAGCGTCCAGATCCTCCGGGACGATGTGGATGTGAATCATCTTGCCTGCCTGCTGGATGCGCTTGAGGACATCGAGCCAATGGGCCGCGGTCGGTTTACCGGCCCCATATACCCACTGGATCCCTTTCAGCTTGTCGATTGATAGCAGCGTATCCAAGTGCCGGAGCGCGTCCGGCCCGTCAAGGTGGAAAATGCTGGCGTCCAGAAAATCCAGCTCCGCCAGTAATTCATCGACGACCAGCTCTTTGAACATCGCGTTTGAAATCAGGGCAGCGAAATCGCAGCTGGTCACGTACCACCGTTCCGGATGCCAGACGCTCATCCAGTTCGTCGATCCGCGCTGGTAGCGGGTTGTGATCCGGCAGAGGTCTTCGAAGACTGTTTTAAAGCCGTCAAACAAGCCCATCACGGCCCGTTTTACATCGTCAGGGCGTTCCACGGTGTCAAAGCACAGCTGCTCGGGGCCCAGCATCGAAACCAGGGCGTCGGCGCCCGGATGAATATCGGTCACGCCCACCAGGTACTTGTCCCGGGCATCCGCGACTGCTGCCTCGGTCATTTCGACCATTTTACGGTAATAGGCATTATTCGTGTCCAGGACCAGGTCTGCGTAGACATCGAAGTCGATTTCATGGTACTTGGACCAGCTGGTATCCTCACTGAACGCCAGGTCGGCGCCGTAGAAAGCAGCAAACACGTCCGGGCCCAGGTTGGGCGAGTATATCGGCAGTGCCTCAGCGCCAAGGTAGGTGTTTTGGAGACGGTCATTGACCTGCTGCAGCGCGTACTCAGTGTTAAACCAGCGATCTTTTTGGCTCGCATACGTCACCGGTGCGGGTCTTTTGTCCTGCTTGCGGTCCTTGGGCGCCGTGATCGCCAGCAGCGGCCGGTCGTGGTTTTCCCGCGCCCAGTATTCCAGGTAGCGGGTTTGGATCGAGTCCCAATTCTCTTTGTAGCGCATAAGGTAACCTCCCCGGATAAAGATCGCGTCCAAACGCGCTGCAGTTTTAAGCATACCATGCGCCGCCCGGGCGGTAAAGAAAAAGCCTGCCGTCTTTCCTTTTGGTATAATGGTGGAAACGTGCGGTTTGCGGCCGGACTGCCCGGGCAGGAGCCGCGCCGGCAAGTGAGAGGCAGCCATGGATAAACCGGGAGAACCCCTGCGCCAGGAACCCCTTCGCCAGTCCGACCAGTTCTGGACGGATTCGCGCGGCATCCGGCGCAACCAGCAGCTGACACGCCAGCTGAACCTGATCGAAATCGAGATTCTCGATCACGGCTATTTTATCGGCGACCTGCAATGGAACCAGTTCAACGTTATGTCGCCGTTTGGCCGCATCTATTACATGATCGCCGACCGGGGCTATCTGGAGACCGAACAGGGGCGGATGGATCTGCTGCCGGGGCACATGTACCTGATCCCGCCATACACACGCGTCAATCTGCGCACCGACAGGCGCATCGAGAAGTTCTATTTTCATGTCACCTTGAAATACGCCGGCGTCGATGTCCTGGAGGGCATCAACCGCTGCTTTTGCCTGCCGCTTGACGACCGTTTGCTCTCGGACGTCATCGCGACCTTCAGCGGCAGTTCGCTGCCCGACCTGCTCCAGCTGCGCGCCTTGACCAGCCTGACCTTGTCCGAGTTCCTGCGCCGCTCTCTGCCGGATCTCAGCCAGCGGCTGGCCCTGGCCAGCACCTACCGCGAGGTTAACGCCTACATCGAGCATCACCTCTCGGCCAGCCTGACTGGCAGGGATGTCTGCCAGGCGCTGGGGTTGCCCTATGAGTCGGTTCGCCGCTCGTTCCGGCACGACAACGCGATCACGTTCAACCAGTACATCAAGGGGCGCCTGATCCAGGAGGCGTCCAAGCAGTTGCTGCTGACCGATCTTACCATCCAGCAGATCGCCGCCGGCCTTGGCTTTAGCGACGAATTCTACTTTTCCCGCCTGTTCAAGCAGAAGATGGAATACAGCCCGCGCGAATACCGCCGGATCAACGCCGTGCTGCGCCGGGCGCGCTGGAACGAGGGCAGACCGGAGGACAACCCATGACATCGAAAAGAGACGAGCACGACCGCCAGCTGCGCTGCGCGATCGTCGGCTGCGGCAAAGTCGCCGCCAAGCACCTCAAGGCCATCCGTCACCTGGACAAAACCTTGCGCCTGGCAGGCCTGGTCGACACGCGGCCCGAGGCGGCCCGCAGCCTGCTCGCCCAGGCTGGGATCCGCGAACCGGTACCGGTCTTTGCAGCGCTGGACCTGTTGCTCGAAGCGGAAAAGCCCGACCTGGTGGCGATCACGACCCCCAGCGGCACCCATTACCGCCTGGCCCGGCAGGCCTTGCTGGCCGGCGCCCACGTGCTGGTCGAAAAACCCCTGACGCTCTCGCTCGACGAAGCCGACGACTTGCTGGCCCTGGCAGCTGAGCGCCGGCTGCAGATCGCCGTCGGCCATATCTACCGGTTTTTTCCCCTTGTGCAGGACCTGGCGGCTGACCTGGCCGCCGGGAAGCTGGGCCGCGTCCTTTACGGGTCCGTCGCGGTGCGCTGGGGCCACGACCAAGCCTATTACGACGCCGCCAGCTGGCGCGGCACCTGGGAGCAGGACGGCGGCGCGCTCATGAACCAGAGCATCCACGCCCTTGACCTGATGATGTTCCTGCTGGGCGGCAAGGTTGTGGCAGCGACCGGCCAGATCGGCCAGCTGGCGCACCGGATGGAGGCAGAAGACTTCGGCCTGGCTACATTAAAGCTGGACAACGGAACCTATTGCCTGCTCGAAGGGACGACCGCCACCGATCCGAAACGCCCTGAAGCGTCCTTTACGGTTTTTGCCGACAACGGTGAAGTCCGGGCCGGTCTATACGCGGGCAAACCCTACGTGCGGGTGCGCGACCGGGCAGGCCATGACTTGACCGGCCGCTATTGGCGGCGCTTCCTGTGGCAGACCTGGCGCAAGGGCGGGTTGCGTGCTCTGGCAAGGCTAGGCAACCCGCACAGCGGCATCTACGCCGACCTGGCCAGAGCTATCCGAACCAGCCGTCCACCGCTGGCCGACGGCAAGTCCGGCCGCGATGCCGTTGCGGCCGTGCTGGCGATCTACAGCGCGGCAAAAAGCGGACAGACGGCGCGCTCCCCGCAGGACGCGGACCCCCTGGAATCGATGCGCGGTTTTTTCAAAGAGCCCTAATCTACGAACCGTTGCGGCCGGCGGCCTGATGGAGCTTGCGGTGCGGTTTTTTGATCTGGCCGTGCTCCTGCATCCAGAGCACGCTGTCGCGGAAGGTGTCCAGCAGCGGACGCGGCTCGAAGCCCAGTTCCTCTGTCGCCTTGGCATGGCTGAGGTTGCTGTTGGAGACCAGCACAGAGACGCTGTAAGGTGTGAAAAAAGGCTTGATGCGCAGCAGCCGGCAGGCGCCGTGGGTCAGCCAGGCCGCCAGGCGAACCAGCCAGCGGGGCGCAAAGAAGATTGCGGGCTGGCGCTGGCCGAGGGCACGCCGTTCGAGGCGAATCACCTCGCGGAGCGTGATGCGGTGCCCGGACAGGATGTAGCCCTCACCGGAGCGCCCGGCGCGGGCAGCGGACAAGATCCCGTCGGCGACATCGCGCACGTCGACAAAATTGTAAGCGCCGTCAAAGGACATGATCAGCTTCAGCCAGCCCTGGGTGCTGAGGTAGCGAAACAGGCGGCCCATCTCCGACATCCGGTAATCGTAAGGGCCGATCACGCCGCTCGGGAACACGATGACCGCGTCCAGGCCGCGCGCGATGCCGTCGTAGACCACGGCGGTGGCAGTCGACTTGGTGTTGGCATAAGTCCCGAGCAGGCCGGGAATCGGAAAATCTGTCCGTTCCCGGATAACCTCGTTTTCCGGCAAGTCCGGCAACGCGTGTACGGAACTGACATAAACCAGCCGCTCGATGCCGTAATCCAGGCAGGCCTCGACCACGTGACGCGTGCCGCCGACGTTGACTTCCTCGAGCAAGCGCGGCCGGCGCGGCGCCGTGTCCACGATGCCGGCCAGGTGGAAAACCAGCCGGACGCCGTTAACCGCGCGCCGGACATCCTCGGCCTTGCGGATATCGCCGAAACACAGTTCGACTGAAAGGCCATCGAAGGCGTCCAGCCGTTCACCCGGCTGGAGGAACAGCCGCAACGCTTCATGGGGGTAACGATCCCGCAGTTTTTTGACCAGAACGTTCCCGATATGGCCGGTTGCCCCTGTAACCAGAATCATGACGCATCCCTCCCCGGACGCTGCAGGCGCCTGAAGCCGGTGCATGGCTTCTCATTGCTAAGTGGTGTAATATAATTATACCACGCCCCGCGTCGGCAAAGTGAATAAACAATGTCCAGTTTATGAAACCAGCAAACGCTTCATGACGCCAGACTTGTTTTCTGGCCCGCAAGGCTTGTTGGCGCAGTGCCGGAACGCGAACGTGAACGACAGATCAGACGATCCGGCTTGATATCGGAAATCAGTCACATCGGTGACCGACAACAACATCCTTTCTGGTAAACTGATAGCGATGCCGTATGGCTAAATCTCCTTGCGCCGGATCGCCCGATCGGGTGTATCATGAAAGCGGCGCAGACCTTAGCCCGAGGCCAGGAAGGATTGATGAACGATGAAACAAACGTTGCCCGATAACCCGAACCGACGCCTGGACTACAGCGACAGCAATCTGGCTGACATCTGGCTGGCCGGCGGCTGCTTCTGGGGTGTCCAGGCTTACATGGCCCGCGTATTGGGCGTCGCCGCCACGTCGGTCGGCTATGCCAACGGCCGCACGGAAAACCCCAGTTACGAGGATGTCTGCACCCGCAACACCGGCCACGCCGAAACCGTGCATGTGCGCTACGACCCCGACCGGATCAGCCTGGAGGATTTGCTTGGCGCGTTCTTCCAGATCATCGACCCGACCAGTGTCAACCGCCAGGGAAACGACCGGGGCAGCCAGTACCGGACCGGGATTTATTATGTGGACGACGGGCAGCTGCCGGCGATCCGATCGGTTATCGCGCGAGAGCAAGCCAAGACCAGCCGCCCGATCGTGACCGAAGTCGAACCGCTGCGCCGTTACGACCTGGCGGAGGAATACCACCAGGACTATCTGGAAAAGAACCCGGGCGGCTATTGCCATGTCAGCTTCGATTCTTTAAGCCAGACTGGAAGAAAGATGCCGTTCGATCCGAAAATATACATCCGTCCCAGCGAGGCGGAATTGCGCCGGACCCTGTCAACGGAACAATACCGGGTTGCCCGGGAAAGCGGCACCGAGAGGCCGTTCAGCGGCGCATACTGGCAGCAGGACAAACCAGGCCTTTATGTCGACGTAGTCAGCGGCGAGCCGTTGTTCTCGTCGCGCGATAAATTTGACGCCGGCTGCGGCTGGCCGAGCTTCACCCGGCCGCTGGAAGAAAAGGCCGTCCGGGAAAAGCGCGACCTGACTCACGGCATGATCCGCACCGAAGTGCGCAGCCGTGCCGCGGACAGCCACCTGGGCCATGTCTTCACCGATGGACCGAGGGACAAAGGCGGGCTGCGCTACTGCATCAACAGCGCTTCGCTGCGCTTCATCCCGCTCGAGGAGATGGAAAAGGAAGGCTACGGCGCCTACATCCCTTATGTCCGCGCCGGGTCAGTCTAGGTTTTCCGGCTTGCGTTCCCTGTTGAAACAGGGGGTATGGATAACGATGGCAGCGCAGTCAGCGCATAGAAAGGCTAGAATGATGGCCTTGCGGGGGTTGTGAGAAAAATCCTATTTGAAAAAGAATGCGTACGGCTCTTGATCCTGTTTTTGCCATTCTAATTGATATGGACGATGAAGCGGGAGATAAGGGACTGTTCATCAATAAGCAACTCTATAGGTTCTCCGAGAGATTGACCAGACTCGTCAATCTCTCGAAGAAAAGAGCTGCTAATTTCTTAACAGTCCCCAAGCTCCTCATGTCATTGCATGTTTATTAACACGCAATGATCGTCTTTTACTTTTTCTGCATAACACGGCGGGGCAAGGCCGTTGCTGATAGCGGTGAACGAGCCCCGCTTTCACGTTCTGGCTCGGAGGCTGGCTTTCCTGCCGGGCAAGCGAGCCATCCTGGCGGGCATGATCCCACCCTTGGCGTTCATGGAATTGGTATTCCCTGTGTCATCTCCAGGTGATCGTTGCTGCCCGGGCGCAGACAGACTTCGCGCTGGTTGCCCCAACCTACATGAGATCGTTGAAAAAGGGAATGAGCATAGGTTTAGCCTTGTTTTATGATTGAAGAAAAATGCGGATTTCCGCAAATAACTTTTTTAGCCTTGCGTTTTACGCTGGCTTGATATATCGTTTAAGTGAATGAAAGTGCGGAAATCCGCATTTAAGATAAATAAAGGAGACAAAAATTGGAAATAAGCAGGGATATGTTCCTTAACAAGTTGATATCCAAGAAGCACAACAGACTGATCAAGGTCATCACGGGCATGCGCAGATGCGGCAAATCATATCTTTTGTATAAACTATTTCGGGAGCATTTGGCAAGCGAGCAGGTTCCAGATGATCATATTATTGAGATGGCCTTTGACCTGTACGAAAACAAAAAATATCGTGATCCGATAGTGTTTTATCCATATCTAAAGGAGCGAATCGCTGATCAAGATAGGTACTATGTGCTTTTGGATGAGGTTCAGCTGCTTGATGATTTTGAAGCGGTACTAAACAGCCTGGCACGGATGAAGAATGTGGATGTGTATGTCACCGGCAGTAATGCGAAATTCTTGTCCAAAGATGTCATTACAGAATTTCGTGGGCGCGGTGATGAGGTTCATATGTACCCGCTCACTTTTGCTGAATTTATGAGTGTATATTCCGGAGACCAAGTATCCGGATGGAGAGAGTATGTCATTTATGGAGGGCTTCCTCTTGTTCTTGAGTTTTCTACACCGGATCAAAAAGCAGATTTTCTAAAAAGCCTGCTTGAAGAAACATACATTTCTGATATTATCGACAGAAACAACATCAAAAACCAATCGGAATTGGATGAACTTCTGAACATATTGTCTTCAGCCATAGGATCTTTTACCAATCCAAGCAAGCTTTCTAAAACATTTAAAAGCGTGAAAAACAAGACCATCAGCCAGAATACGATCAGGAAATATATCGGATATTTTGAGGATTCGTTCCTTATTGACAGAGCAATCAGGTATGACATCAAAGGGAAGAGATATATTGACACGCCTTCAAAGTATTACTTCACCGATTATGGTCTGCGGAATGCCCGGCTTAATTTCAGACAGGTAGAAGAGACACATGCAATGGAAAATGTCATTTTTAACGAATTGAAAGTGCGCGGGTACAATGTGGATGTTGGGGTGGTCATTTCAAACGAAGTAGATAAGAACGGTAAAAAGATCCGCAAGCAGCGGGAAATTGATTTTGTCTGCAACAAAGGATCCAAGCGCTATTATGTACAATCCGCCTTTGCCATGCCGGATGAAGCAAAAAAAGCGCAAGAACAAAAGCCGCTTCTGATGACTCAAGATGCATTCAAGAAGATTATGATTACGAAAGATGCACTGGCGCCGCTTTATAATGATAAAGGTGTTCTGCACATGAGCATTTTCGATTTCTTACTGAATGCAGATAGTCTTGAGTTGTAAAAAACACGTTCCCGACAACAGCCGTCGTTGGATAGGCTGCTGCATGCGGTTGGAAACGAGGGGCCTTGGCGCGTACATCCCTTATGTCCGCGCCGGGTCAGTCTAGGTTTTCCGGCTTGCGTTCCAGCTTGATCGGATAATCGCCGAGGTGCTTGAGCTTGAAGCCGTTTTGCTTGTAGGCCTCGTAATCGAACGCTTCCAGCTCGTCGATGGCCAGCTTGTGGAACTCGTAGAAGTTGTGCCACCATTCGTAGCCGCTGCCAAGCTCGGCGTTGAGATAGGCCTCGGCGATGTCGATGCCCATCTGCGGCGCGACGTAGAAAGCGCCCATGGCCAGCACGTTGACCCCGTTGCCGGTGATCGCCCTGAGGGCGGCCGGAACCGATTCCACCACGCCCGCGTGGACATGGGGGCACTTGCTGGCCGCGATGTGGATGCCCATCCCGGTTCCGCAAAAGATCAGGGCCCGTTCGAATTCGCGTTCCGCGATCAGGGCCCCCACGCGCAGGCCGACCCGGTGAAACATCAAGTCGGTGTCGGTGTCCTCAAGGGAACGCACGCCGACATCCGTAATTTCCCAGCCTTTCTGACGCAGGTGCGCGACCACCGCCTCCTTGAGCGGGAAACCGGCGAAATCGGCTCCGACCAGCAGCTGCTTGTCCTTGACCCTCTTCATGGCGTAACCATCCTTTCTTTGTCACAGGCTTTAAAGGTTTACCCTTTTGTCATCCCAATATCATCTTGAGCAGGTCATGCGCCCACAGCCCGTGGATCGTCCGGACTGGGTGGTTGATCCCGTTCGCCAGCAGGCGGTTGGTGTCGATGCCGCCCGACGACCAGACGGCGAATCGGGCGTACTCGTCGCAGACATGCAACCGGCGGGCGCAGGCCTCATCCCGGGCGGCTGCCACATATGCGGCCAGAATCCCGTCGTTTTGCACCGCCATGCAGCGCCGCGCGGCCTCCTGCAGCGCCTGGCCGCTGACATGTCCCGGCATGGCCGTGTTCATCATGCAGGGGGTCAGCAGGATCGTGGGAATGTCCGCCAGGCGGTCCAGGATCCCCGCCATGGCGGCCTGGTATGCGGGCAGGCCCTCTAGTCCGGCATGCGCGTCGTTGAGGCCAAAGCAAACGATGCACAGGTCCGGCGCGAAGGACAGCACGTCCCGCTCCAGCCGCGCCGCACCGCCGGCCGCGGTGCCGCCGCTGATCCCGGCGTTGATCACCTGGACGGCCGCGGCGGGGTAGAACAGGTCCAGCAGGCGCTTCAACTGGGCGTGATACACCTGGTCGGTGTCGTAGGTGAGGACCATGCCGCCTGCC
>Ga0172382_10003626_pt1 | contig 24279 bp, 22 predicted proteins | sample Leawel138RmetaG_FD_122245 | JGI IMG/M metagenome (GOLD analysis project Ga0172382, IMG submission 122245) | Leachate microbial communities from a municipal landfill in Southern Ontario, Canada - Leachate well 138R metaG | ecosystem: Engineered > Solid waste > Landfill > Unclassified | place... | reverse complement strand
CGGAATCGAACCGGTGACCTTTTGACTGCCAGTCATAACCAAGTCTTTTTCTTATTTTGTGGCTATTTTTGAATGTAGTATTAAATTGCTAGTAATCAATATTTTGTAATTAAAATTGTTTTTCGGATGATTCTAAATATTTAGAAATATTTATTAATTTTGTTTGTACCTTGTTTGTACAGCAAATTTAATAAAAGCCCAATGTTTAAATACCAAAAAGATGGCATAAGTGTAATCTCCGTTCTTGATACCCGAAGGAAGCTTGATAGTGGATTGTACAGAGTACGAATAAGAGTTATTTTCCGGAGGCAAGTACGAGAGTATAACACTGGCAAAGAATTATCCGAAGATGATTGGGCCGAGCTGCCTGACACTAAAAAGAGAAAATTAATTTCAGTTAGAGATGATCTTCAAAGTAGTTTCTCAAGGATTGTTTCGATCATAAAGGAATTGACAGAAGACTTTTCTTTTGACGTGCTTAATACCAGGTTAGGGATCGGAAGTTCTACCTCTTTTAATACGATGTTCCAATCCAGGATCGAAAACTTGCAAGAGGAAGGAAGAATAGGTACTGCTGAAAATTATTCCTACGCGCTCAAAGCCGCCGAGAAATTTGCCGGGAAGGATATCCAACTAAGATCAATGACTGTTCAATTTTTTGAACGATTTGAAAAGTTTTTACTTAATGAAGGACAAAGCTACACCACAATTGGCATGTATTTCCGGGCTATTCGTTCAATCGTTCAGCAAGCTAAAAAGATAGGGGTCATTAATGAAGCTTCATATCCGTTTGGTGAGGGCCGGTACGAAATCCCAGAGGGTAATGGACGGAAAATTGCGTTGTCATTGGAGCAGGTTGGGAAAATTGTCCGGTATACTGATAATTTTGGCAAAACTCCTCTTTATAAGGACTTATGGTTCTTTTCTTATTTATGCAATGGCATCAATGTTACTGACATGCTGAAATTGAAGTTCTCCAATATTATAGACGGAGAAATATGTTGGCTACGTCAAAAAACAGTTCGTACAAGTAGAAAGAAAGTTGAGATCAAGGCAGTCATTGTGCCTGAGATACAAAGAATTATTGACCAGCACGGTAATCCCCTATCTGCAGATAATTATATTTTCCCATTTCTAAAAGGAGGTGAAACACCTGAGAGGCAAAGAGAGATAGTGAAGGATATAACCAAGCGGATTAACAGGAAAATGAAAGTGATAGGAAAGAAGTTGGGTATTGATCATATCTCTACTTATACTGCAAGACATAGCTTTGCAACTATTCTCAAATATTCTGGTGCCAATACCAATTTCATTAAAGAGCAACTCGGACATTCTAGTCTTGAAACCACCGAAAATTATTTAAAGAGTTTTGAAAAAACGGAAAGAATAAAGAACGCTACATTATTAACCAACTTTGATTAACATGGGACAATTAGATTTTTCGGAAGATGGGATCAATAATATGATAGATAATTTCTCCAATGAGGTTCTGTCTTCCTTACTTTTTAAAACCAGAGACGTTAAACGTTCATTGTTTGAGTATTTAGGAAATAATCCGGGCGAAACCAGAAAAATAGTAAACTTGTTTCGGTACTTATTGAGTAGGCGCTTAAGTCCTACTGAAAAAATAGATTTTTATCATGAGTGGAATAATTCTACACCTTTAGATGTTCTATTTCTATGTAAATTCCAATTGCTCTATGGAAATACTGATGAAATAAATAGCGTTATTAAAAAAGTTAATGATATCATTTTTGATCTTTACTTAAAGGCTGAAGATAATCTCGAAGATGCTTATGATTACAAAGTAACAGATGAAGTGAAAAGTAGAAATAAAGATTCTATGCCAAAAAGTAAGCAGTTTTATGAATACTTAATCTCTAAAGAGCCGGAGTTATTGGCCGAAAAACTTAAAAATGAGTTTGGAGGGAAAAAGGGTAAGACCATTGCCATTATGATTCTTGCTCTAGAAAAGTTAAAGAAGATAATAGTGCCTATTCATATAAATGAGTTGTATAGATCCATAAGGGATTATTTTGGAGATATAGGAGTGGATCAAGGCATTAACAAATATTATGCTCCATACAAACAAGGGACAAACATTAAAAGGAGTCAATCATTGTTGACAGATGATGAAATAGAATCTTTTAAAAACAAAATAGCCTCATTTGGTTGTTAAAAGTTGTGACAACTTTTAACAACTGTAAATATCTGAATTAGAGATAATTTGCTTGCATATTTGTATCTGTTATTAATTTTTAAAGAAATTAAAAATGGACACAAATGAAATTATTGTTTCTTCACATGATCGAATGAAAACAATCATCCGGGAAGCAGTTGCTGATTATTTTCAACCAGTTTTAAAGCAGATGTTGGAATCTGCAAATCCGACTTTCCCTGAAAGATTAAGCAAAGACCAAGCACTTGCGTTTCTTACCGAAAATGGATTTCCAACTACTACGGGTAATCTCTATAAAATGACTGCCAATAGTGAGATTCCTTGTGCCCGTATCGGTAAGCGTTTAATTTTCTCAAAAAGAGATCTTCTAAACTGGATTGAAGACCGATCAATAAGCAAAACTGATAGTCTTCATAAAACAGAAAAGCTAATTTCAAAATCTGCAAGGAATCAGCTAAAAGGACGGAGGGCATAGGCAATGGATATAAAATATAAAAGGTCAGCCCCCCGACCAACCTTTAGAAATCAAATTATTAGCACTCATGCTAACAAAGGCGAAGATAAGCATTCCGCTGAATTAAAGCAAGTTTACCTGTATCTTTTTACACACCCTTCAACGATGCTGGAGACTGATCGTGCGATTGGGGTGATGAGAAGCAGTATTTGTTGGTATTGCAGAAAGCTTCGAAAAAGAGATCTCCTGTACATTGTCGAAAAAAGACTATGCAAAATAACAAAGCATTTTGCAATTGTTTGGACGACCAATCCTGCGTTAGTCCCGAAGCCTGATGGAACACAACTTAACATGTTTTAGCGATGGGAACAGCATTTAAAGAATCTGATCAGTCCCGGTACTGCCTATGGATAGATCAAGATAATGGTGATATCCATATTGTTCCCATCTCGACTCCTATTGAATCCGTGCCGATTGGTTTTTATGTCCCTCATGGGATCGGTACTTTGCAGCAAATGGTACACCGAAAACGGCAATTAATTCTTTCCAGGATAAAATCTAGGAAGCATTTAAAAAGAATCTCAAAATGACAGGCTGGATATCTATACATAGAAGCATCCGGGATCATTGGATATGGCAGGATCCGGTAAAGCTAAAATGGTGGCTGGATATTCTTCTAACCGTTAACCACAAAGATTCAAAGGTCAATATTGGTATGCAACTATTTGACTGTCAGAGAGGACAGACAATAATGAGCCTTAAATCGTGGGCCGACAGGTGGGGGGTAAGCAAAGATTCTACACGCAATTTCTTTGAATTATTGAAAAAAGACGAAATGATCCACACGGAGAACCTCATTAAAACTACACGGATAACAGTCTGTAAATATGATCTTTATCAAATTGATTTACACGCTGAACAAACGCTAAGCGATCGCTGTCCGAACGCTGAGCAAACGCAAGCCGGAACAAACAATAATGAGAATAATGAGAATAATAATATACCTACTAACGTAGGTTGTGAAAATCCAGAGGATTTATCCCACGAAAATATTCGAAAGGAGAAAATAAACTACAAGGAAGTAGTTAACCTTTTCCACCAAGTTTGTAAATCATTTCCGAAGATAGAAAAGCTTACTGATGCCCGTAAGGATAAAATCCGGATCCGAATCAATGAACTCAAAAAACAATTTACAGATACAGACTATCTATCAGTTTTGAAGGAATTGTTTGCGAAAATGGAAGCTTCCGAGTTTTTGAGAGGAAATAACAAGAACGGATGGAAAGCTTCATTTGACTGGATATTTGAAAATGGAAAAAACTGGGTGAAAGTATATGAAGGCAACTATGATCATTCACCGGTAAATGGCAAACCGCAACCGGAATCATTTACCCCTAAAATCCCCGCGTTATGAATGAAATGATACCAACCCACGATAAAGATCTTGAACAGATCGTTCTGTCCGGGCTAATGGCTGAACCCATGGCGATCATTGAGAATCCAATAACCCCGGACTGGTTTTACCTGGGAGAACACCGGAAGATCGCCGCTGCAATATTAGACCTGAAAAAGAAAGGGACACCGGTTGATATATTCCAGGTGCAGTTTGTCCTGACTTCCAAGGGCGAACTTGAAAATATTGGCGGTCTTGATTATCTGTTCCGGCTATCAGACAGGGTTGCATCAGCTATGAATATTAAATATCATATCCGGATCTTGGTAGACTTGTACACACGTCGCGAAATGGCAATAAAAGCCATGAAGATCTATCAGAGGGCTTATGATTTATCGGTTGATGTTGATGACCTGGTAAAAGAAATGCAATCGAATACACTGGAATTAATGGCGTTTAACCAATCCGATGTTGTTACCATTGAAACCAGTTTACAGGATGTCATTGAACAGGCAAAACGAAATCAACAGGGAAATCAGATTGTTGGTATTCCTACCGGGCTGGCCAAGCTTGACAAATTCACAGGAGGATTACAGGAGGGTGATTTAATCATTATCGCCGGTGAAACCTCGCAGGGAAAAACCGCTCTTGCCGTTTCTATTCTTCGGAATATGATCCGGGCAGGGCATAATGCAGCCGCCTATTCGCTGGAAATGACACACCGGCAGTTGACTGCCCGTATTATTGCACAGATTACAGGCATTTCATCGAAAAAGATATTGACGGGCATATTGTCCCATGAAGAGCTTGCCACCGTTCAGAGCCTTAAAAACAGCCTTTCCGGGCTTTATTACGATGAGAGATCAAACAACAGCATCGACAACATTTGTTCATCGATTCGCAGACTGAAATTAAAGTATGACATCGACTTGGCTGTTGTGGACTTTTTACAGATCGTTTCCGGAGATAACAAAAAGAGCGATGAATCACGATTAGCCGACATTGCCCGGAAGCTTAAGAACGTAGCCAAAGAGCAGAACGTAAGCATTCTGGCACTATCGCAATTGAACCGGGATAAGCAGCGGCCAGCACCATCTATTGCTAGATTACGAGGAAGCGGTCAGCTTGAGGAGGCAGCAGATTTAATTCTCCTGTTATACAGGCCAGAGGTTTATGGATTGTCATATGAAGATCCTTTTCAGACTGAACCCACAACCGGGACAGCACAGGTTATTATCGGTAAGGGCCGGAATGTGGGTATTGGAACCTTTATGCTAACATTCAATCCGGAAACAACAGGGTTTCATGACTACTGTCCGCAATATGAAATGCCGACAGAATGTTATCCCGATCACCGGCTTGAACCCGCCCCGGCGGTACTTCATTCTAATGAAAATTTTATGCAAAAAAATGATCCATTTTAAGAATATAATCATGAATGTCAATAATATACAGGACGATCTCATTTACTTAAATAACCTTTACTTTGGCCGGTACATCATCTGGCAGGCAAGCTTGTACGGCTGCGAAATTATCCTGCGCCAGGAGGTAGGGACCGGAATTCGGCAAATTTTATTAACCGATGAGATTGCTCAATTGTGCGGTAAATCGAACATAGAAGACTTCATGTCGGATGATTCTACCTTGGACGCAGCGAATAGAATCTGGAAGGCGACCGGTGTTTTCCCGTTTATATCGGCAGGCAAACTATTCAATGAGATAATTTTAAAATCGATTGATTATAGAAGTCTCAATTTTTGATAAAGTTCTATAACACTTTTAGGAGATAGCCAATATATCCCGACTATTACACTAATAAACAAAATATAAAAAACAATGAAAGAAATAAAGGCATTTAAATGCGATTTTTGCGCCAAACAAGCAATGTCAAAGGGCTATATCAAAGCTCATGAGAAGAAGTGCTTTCACAATCCTGTAACCAAAAGTTGTGTGACCTGCTGGTACTGGACTCCGGTCACTGAGAAGCAGGAAAGAGACGGAGTAACGGTCAATGTGACCAAAGAAATGACCTGCAAAAAAGGCATTCCGTTTGAAATGAGAAACAACCGACAAATTTTCAAAACCAACTGTCCCGGTTATGCAGAGATGTTTAACGATCCCATGGATCAGCCGACCATTAAGGAAGAACGAAGGAAACTCAAAAAAGAAAGGCGTCGACTTAATCAGGTTGCCCTCCTTTATGCGATAACCAAGGCTTACGACTGCTTTGCTAAGAAGCAGATGTATGTTGGCATTGCCAATACCAAAAATGACTATAAAGAAGCCGAGCAAACCGCAAACATTGCAAACTTCATTTTTAATAACAGAGCTATACAAACCAAACCGGCCGATTTTCTATATGATGTCAACGAGATGGCTGATAAAGCGGTTGACCATCATAATGAATATAAACACATCTTAGAACTTATTGATGATGATAAATTTCGTTTTGCCGGTCTGAACAGTAAAACCGTGGATGCTTTCTGTAAAGCCGTTGAATACGGATATCACACGGGCTCAACATACCGATATAAATGCATGATTCTGAAAACAATTGGTCATGTTCAGTATCCGGAGATACTCGCTGCATGCATATCCCTTATGTCAGGAGATATAAACATCCTTCAATTTCGTCAACTGTTTCAATGGGTTGGTTTTACTATGAAGCTTGAACCAATCAATATTAGAAATTTTGCCCGGCAGATGACTGAGATCGATAGCTTGTTTCAGGAAATCGAACAGAAACAAAAAAAACGTGCAGAACATGCAATCAGATAATAACATCATCTATCTGGGACCCTGGATTATTTGGAAGGCAGAACTCGATGGGCATGAAGTTGTTTTAAGAGAAAATATGCAAACAGGGGCCCGACAAATACTTCTCAATGAGGAGTTTGCTCATCTGTGTGGCAAACGCAATATTGAAGATTTGATGGCAGATGATGGTGTTTTGGATCTGGCCAATGAACTATGGAAACTCAAGGGCGAGTTCCCGCTCCTCACTGAAAAAGAATTCTACACCGAATAGATCCATTTAAAGATTGTTTGTATAGTTGAAAACTCCAGAAATTTGTCAATATACTGCCTTAGCGACCTATTAAACTCACATAATTCAACACTTTCTGTCACATAGCATATCAGCCTGACAAACAATTTCTAATGAATATCTTTTGGCACAACTTTGTGCCATTGTTCAACATGCGGGAACATAAGTGTTCATATTTTTGATGGTGAAAGGAACAGGTGCACACTGGTTGCACATTCTGGAGTTCCTATCTTAATTGTTGAAACTAAAATTCAAAGCATGAGCGACTACCAGTTTAATACAAACAACAGCAACAAACAGGAGGAGGAGAAGAAATCCTTCTTTGCTGACGAAAAAGCAGTTGATGCAGAAAAAGACTATCAAAAAATGAGGCTCAATACTCCTATTGATCCGGATTATAGAATTTTTAATGCTTCGGCACCTGTAAAAAAGCGTATGACTGCTGACGACCTTATTAATCAGGTAATGTCAATAACTCCTGCTAAGCCGGTTTATGATGCACAACGGCCCGAGGAAATCAAACGATTAATGAAAGCAAACGCTCTCTCTGAAGCTTTCAGGACTATGGGAGAAACATTTTCATTAGCAAAAGGAGGAACAGTCAACCGACGTGAGCCTAATACAAAAAATAGTCAGTATCAAAACGCCCTCTGGAATACGATTGACAACTACAATCAAAAAACGGATGCATGGAATAATCAGGAATACATGCGTAAAATGCAGAAGGGACTAGCGCAAGTAGGACAAATCAATAAAGACAGGGCTTTTTCCTCTGATCTTGCCAAACAGAAATATAACATGGCCAAGGATAATCGAAATTATCAGCTTGATAAAGATAAGTTCGGCGCCGACAAAGATTACAAGAAATGGCTGAAAGATAAAGAACTTGACGATGATGCAGAAAGCAAAAGAAAATGGGAAGCTGAGTTTGGTCTAAAGCAGGAAACCGAAAGAGACAAGAAAAATAAAAGGATCCAGACTTCTCAAAAGACTTATGACTTAACCCCGGAAGAAGCTTCTTATTACCGGGGAGAAGCTGTTAAAAAGATTTCGGAAATTCAGAAGTTACACCCGGATTGGATTGTTAAGGTACCTGAAATCATTGATGGATATGAAACAGGAAATTTTAATTACAGGTTGTCATCGTACGTGAAAGATGATGATTTGATCCGTAGTTATCTTGAAATGAAAGATAAGGCCGGAAATAAACCGGTACCCGGCATCGATACCGCGGAAAGACCTTATTTCGGATATCCTTCATCCGGTGACCAGGGTAATAAACAATTCACCATGCCCGGATTGGGGAGCAGAACAAATACCCCTGCAAACAACAGCTCATTCAAGTTACCAGGACTTTAAAAATAAGATCGATATGCCCGCAACATTAACAAAACCAGCCAATTTTGATCAGCTTGTCAAAGACCTGTATACCCAGTCAGGAGTACAATATGATCTTTCCAATGATGACTATCAATCCATCAATAATGCCTACCATGGCGATTACAAAAAGTTCATGTCTGATTTTTATAAACAGGCAGGGATCCAGTACCAATTATCGGAAGATGACTACAAGTCGGTAGCCGATCATTACGGGCTTGATGCGCTTAACGCTGATATGGGCTTTGCTCCTGTCCAATCCAAAAAAACACCACTCGAAGAATATAACGCCCGTCCTTTCACAAATTCATATCTGAGTTTTGACTCAAAAGGACATGAGTTGGATATACCCAACAGACAGCTTTCATCGGATCGGTTTAATATAGAAAAACCTTCGGAACAAATGAAGGTAAAGGGTGAAGGATACAACGTCGATACTATAAATGAAAACCTTCCGACCATCGATCAAAAATTTTCCCCTGATCTGGATTGGATGACTCAGGATATACAGGATCGTAAAAATAAAATTGGCGATGAAATCAAAAAGGTTGGTGACATCGGGGATCAGAATGCCATTAACTACGTGAAGAATATCTTCCTGCCAAAGGAAAAGGAACACCCGATCGTAGATTACGAAGGGGATAATAAATTTACTCCCACCTCAAAGCAAACAGAACCGCTTTGGGCTGACTACAAAAAGCTCCAGCATGCGGATGATCTGCTTAAACAGGCAAAAGAGTACAGCAATGCACCTACAAAGAACAATTTATCCGCATTATGGAAGGGATTAACTTCTCCTCTCGCGAAAGATCTCCTTTCCGGGGGACTGCAGGAAATGGAACGGAATTTATCTGTTGCAGGTAGTACTTTAACCGGCAATTCAGAGACTGACAAACAACTCACCACCGCGTACAAGGCATTAAAAGAGATTCAATCCAATCCTGATATCAATCCATCCTTCCTGTATCAGACCGGGGAAACCATATCTAACATGATCCCCTATATCATGCAGTTTGCATTAACAAGAGGGTCCGGAACGGCTGTTAAAGGAATGACCAACCAATTATTAAAAACCGGGACTGAAAAGACATTATCCAATCTGGCAAAGAAGGGAGCAGCTTACACAGCCGGGGCAATGGGTCAGGCAATGACAATGCCCATGATGGCCAGTCAATTTGGAGAAGAAGTTGCACAGGGTAAATCATTAGGTAACGCTTTCTATCAAGCTGTAATGAAAACCACCGGGGAGACCTTCGGTGAAAATTTTGGAGAAGTTGGACAGAAGTTACTCACCAAAACACTGGGAAAGAATTCAGGGAAGATACGTTCAGCTTTTCAGCAGGCTATTGGATGGAATGGACCATGGGAATACCTGGAGGAAAATGTTACCAATGCCTGGAATGCGGCATTGACCGATGAACGTCAATGGAAAGATTTTTGGGATTGGAAGGAACAGGGATTAATTGCTTTGAGTACTTCAATTGTCGGTGCTCCAATGGCATTACAGAATGCGTATGCCAAGAAACGCGTTACGGAAAAATACCGGCAATCTGAGGACAAATTAAATAACCTGGGAGAAGGAATAAGCAGCTCTGTTCAGTCTTTGATTGAAGATGAAAGCCCGGATAAAACCCTTACTAATCTTTACCGTTTTGTTACCGAGAACGGGATTGCAGACAAACAAGCCGTCAAAGATATTTTCGACTATACGCAAAACCGGTTCAGGTATAATTCAATGTTCAAACAGGAGGGAGAAAAGGCCCCGTCTGCTTCAGCTTTTCCTGAACAACAAATAAACCCTGTGCCCGAGAGTCAAACAGCCATTAATCCAAGCCCGGAACAAATAAGGGAGTCTATGATCCGGCAGGAAAAAGATTACCTGGACAAAATCACCCACAGGGGAAAAGGACAAATCCTGGCAGCAACCGATGACAAGGGAAATCCGCTTTATGTTATAGAAGGTGATCGTGGTGATATAAGCGGAATGCTGACCGTACTTAGGGAAATTGCCGATAAAAACGGGCAAATAACCCTGATGCCCGATATCATTCACGAATCAAAGGTTTTGAATCCACAGATCGTAAATAAAGAGGGTGAACTTGAAAAGAGGATTCATGCTATTAATGCACAATTCCCGGTTCAGCAATTGTCAAACGCGGAAGTTGGAGAAACTGTCAATTATCAGGGCAAGGACTATGCTGTAATCGAGGATCAGGGGGATATGGTGCTCATGGTGGACAGGGCAAACAATGAGATTAAGGTCCCCAAATCTGAACTATCCCAACCGGTTCGGGAAACACAGCAGGTGCATCAACCCGATGTCAGGCCCATGACTATCGGGAAAAATCAACTCAACGTAATTGAGAAGCAGCCGGGAAGTGGAATTTATAGTCTTGATCAGACTTTCAGTAATGAACAGGAAGCTGAAAAAGCAAAAAAAGAGATTGAGAAGAACCTGGGATCAAAGCTGAATGTCTCGATCTCAAAACAGGATTCAGGAGACCCGTTCATTCCGGATTCTTATACTCTTGCATTGAAACCCATCAAAGATGTTGCTCCTGCGCCAATCGAACAGAACACTTTAACAGAGGCACCAATCGATTCCGGGTTACAGGCCCAGGTTGAACAGGAAACGAAGCCTTCCTATCGCTTTAACGGAAAAGAAGTTGACAGGGAATATGCTGAAACCGCTGTTGAACTGGCTCAATCCAAGGATGATCTGACCGGGCTCCAATTCAAAAATGATCTTTCCCTTCAGTCAATGATTGAGAAAAAGTTCCCGGCGCCGGTACAAAGATATCTTGTTGGCAAAAAAGAGGTTTCAAGGTCGAAAGCAATGGCTCGTATCGATCTGGCAAAAACTCCGGAACAACTCAAAGAACTCATTATTCAGAACGATCTGGAACTAGAGAAGGTTTATCAGGAGAAATTTGCTGAATTCCAAAAACAGGCTGATCAGGTACAGGCTGAAAACAACCGGAAACATGACAAGTTGGTAGGAATGATGCAATCCTACAATCAGAGTTCTCCTGCCGAAAGACGGCGTACCAACACGGCCCCGATAATGCAGCTTGCTTCTGAGCTGGGATACAACGTAAAGTATGAGAATGGCAGCGGTGTAAGGATCTTCAAAAATGGCTCTGAAATCAGGAAGAGTGCAGATAGGTTGACCGACGAACAAATACAATCACATCGTTCATTGAGTGATTATGATGAAGCTGTTCAAAAGCTTGCCGGTTCATTAATGCTTCCTGTCAATCTTGAAAATGTTGAAATAGGGACCATGCAACCCAAAGAGATTAGACAGTCCATTTTGGACGTACAGGCAGGAAAGAAAACTGTTCTCTCCAATCAACTGTTGGATGAAATTGAAAAGATACATTCATCCGGTGTGGTCCGGTTAAAGGGTGACCTAAAAACAGGTTATCCGGGGATGGAAATTCCTCTTGATGATTTCGTGTCTATGATCAATAATAATATGACCGATGCAGACAATCAGGCGGCCATGCTTATACCGGAAGATGTCGCATTAAAAATTGAACAGGATCAATTGTCTCCTGAAATTTTAAACCAATTTGGAAACTTAATATTTGAAGGAAATGGAAACACAGGACAACAAACCACAACAGACCAATCAGCCGAGTTCGAATCAAGTGAAAGCGTACCTGAAACTGAGGAATATGAGGAACCTGGAAATATTGAAAAAGAAACACCAGAAGAAGTAAAAGTTGAAAACATTTCGGAAACAAAAAATGAAAATGTTTCAGAAACTAAAGAGCAAAATATTGATATTCAACAAAATGAAAATTCAATAACAGGGAAAAGTTTACAAAATGAAAAATCTGATGAAGATTTTAGTACGACAAATAGACAAAATGAACAGCCCCAACAAGGAGATAATATCCCGGAAGAAGTTCATGGAAAATTAACCCTTGATGATCTTATTTCCAAAGCCGACGAAAGACGCAAAATAAAGGATGAAGAACGACGGGTTGATACTGCCACAACAGAAGCCCAACGCGAAGCCGGGAACTATCAGAAAGGCCATGTGAAGATCCAGGGCTTTGATATCTCCATTGAGAACCCGAAAGGATCCGTTCGTTCAGGAGTAGATGAAGATGGCCGGGCATGGGAACATACCATGCAGAATTCATACGGCTATTTCAAACGCACACAGGGTAAAGACGGCGATCAGATTGACGTGTTCATTGGCGACAATCCACTATCAGAGAATGTTTTTGTTGTTGATCAGGTAAACCTTGACGGAACATTTGATGAGCATAAAATCCTGCTTGGTTTTAGCGATATTGATCAGGCCCGCAAAGCTTATTTAAGCAACTATGAAGAAGGATGGCAGGGTCTTGGGGCAATTACTCCAACCACGATTGAAACATTCAGAGAATGGATTGGAAACGGGATAAGGAAGCGTAAACCCTTCAGTGAATATAAAGAAGTTCAGCAAACAACCGAATCGAACGTTTCACAGCAAAATTTAAATCAGGATGAAACCCAAAACAGAGAAAAAAGCTCCGAACCCCAAGGGGAAACCATACAAAATACCCCGCAGTATACCTCTGATGACCGGTCCGGATCCGACAAGATACAACGGGAAGATAATCAATTACAATCCCCTGGTCTTAGAAGATTAAAACCGGATGAACGCTCATCTGTAGAGATGAAGTATTCCCTTGACAAAAACTTTACCTTTGATGGGTCAAACAAAATTGAATCAACTGATGATGTGGCATATCTGTTCAGGCAGTTGGAAGACCGATCTGTTGAGAACATGTTTGCCTGCCTGGTAAAAGACGGTAAACCGATTATTATTCACATGTCCATGGGGACCAGGTGGGCCACCCAGGCAGACATAGGTATGATAGGGGATTTTATTGGCCGGTTTAATCCCGATAAAATATACCTGATCCATAATCACCCGAGCGGGAAACTTCTTGCCTCCAAGCCGGATATTGACCTTCATAACAGGGCTGTCAAATCTTATGGAGATATCATCGGCGAGCATGTTATTATTGATGTTACTTCCGGGAAGTATGCCACCTTCAGAAATGGAGAATATGATCAGGAGATAAAAGAAAGACCTGAACAGGTAAGTGAAGCAAAAAGCTACAAGGTCTATAATTTTGATCGCAGGGTATTTCGAGAGGATACGATGCTCCCGTTTGAAATAAAAGGACCGGAAGATGTAGCCAAATTTATTTCAGCGCAAAGATTTACTTCAGGTAAAAAATTAAGCGCTCTAATTCTGAATAGGAGTAATCATATCGCTGCCTATCTTCATTTACCTTCTGTCGATTTTAATGATCACGCCCAGGTAAATAAACTTACAAAGGACCTTCAGGTTTATTCAGCACGTTTTGGAGGAAGTAATATTATCCTGTCAGGGAATGATATTAATCAGATTGACACATTCCGCTTGAATTCACTTAAAAATCAGCTTAAACAGTCCGAAGTCAGTCTTCTCGATTTCGTATCCATTAAATCAGAACTGGATTATCAGTCCATGGCAAATGAAGGACTATTGGAATCTCAGGCAGAGTATCCCAAAAACCAAACATTGGATGAAATGCTTCAATCAGGATCCTATGTTCCCGATAAGATAAAGGTCGATGGAATAGAGAGGCCAACAAGGAATTCAAATGATCAGCTTATTCATCCTACTGTCGTCGGGATAAAGAACTTCTGGCGGTGGTTCTCTGATTCTGATAAAGCAAAAAGGATTGAGAAGTTAAGATACTCAAAGCCGGTTGAAATAACCGGGAATGAATATAAAGGAAAATATGAGCTTAACCGGGAATCAGCCCAACAATGGATTTTAAAAAATCTTCGGGACTCTTATACAATAAAAGATACAGGTGAAGAAATAAAGCTGGAAAAAGCGGGTGCAAAAAAAATCACTTCACACAGTATGGGAAATGATGCTCACCTGAAATCAATAGCTGCAATACCTGAAATCATTAATAATTCAGTATTTATAACTGAAGTAAAGGCAACGAAGGAGAATGCCAAATTTGACGCGTTCAGATATTACGTTTTAGGTTTAAAAATAGCCGGTGAGGATTACACAGCAAAACTAACGATAGGAGTAAAAGACGGGAAAAAATACTATGACCATTCGTTGACTGAAATAGAAAAAGGTGCTTTGATAGACATCATTAACGCGCAACCAAAGCACGATGCTGAAAATCAGAACACCCTTTCGGACATCAAAGATAAACGGTTACTGGATATCCTGCAAATAAAATCATCAAAAGTAGTTGATGACCAGGGCAGGCCATTAGTTGTTTACCACGGGACCAGTTCAAGATTTGAAGAATTTATTCCGAGTAATAGAGGAATATGGTTGACGCCAGACAAAAATAGAGCGAGTGATTACGCAAAAAACAGGATGAACGGAGAAGAAGGAATAATAATGCCATTGTATGCAAAAATTGAAAATCCGGCAGATACGGAAACAGACGGTAATTACACCCCCTATCATGAACTTGGGTTTGATGGATGGATAAGTAGAAGACCAAATGGTGAACCATTTACAATTATTGTAAAGAATTCTTCCCAAATCAAATCAGCAACAAGTAATGAAGGAGGCTTTGATCCAAATACCCCAGTGATCGTTAAAGAACCCGGATTCGATTACAAACCGCTACAGAATGCCATTCTTAATGATAACGGTTCCCTGGATACCAAGCTGGAAGCCATTACGGCTGCTTCACAGGCGTATAATCATTCCGGTAATGTGAAAGTACCATGGGATGAAACTGTTGACAAAATGAGGGAGTTCTGGAGTGATGAGAACTTACCTATTCGCAGGTGGGAAGAAGAAATATTAAAACGTGAAGGTAGCCAGGATGATAATTCCAAGGCCTACCGTGATATGCGGAATTCATTCGGACGCATGGAAGCATTATACCGCGAATTCCAGGAAGGTAAAATCAACCCGGTAAAAGCATCTATCGTTAAGCTGGTTAAATCCGGTGTTAATTCGGATATGGTCCTTCCTTACACGATTGCCAAACATGGCCTGGAGAATAACAGGGAGAAGCGAGAAGAGGAACTCCAGAAATGGGTAAAAGCCAATCCTGAAGCCTCCGTATTTGATGTAAAGGCAAAGGAAAAGGAGCTGTCCAACAAAGATTACTCCGGGCTTTGGCCACTGGATGAAAACAACAAGTATACAGAGGTTGATAAGCTGGCTCAGGATATTGTTGACGGATTTGAATCATTAGCCCAAAAAGAAGATATTGCAGAATTCTGGAAGAACATGAAGGCTGCAACTGATTTTACTCTTGATACCTGGTTTGCCGGTGGCCAGATCGACAAAAAGCAATATGAATTCTATAAGAACCGATTTGAGTACTTTGTCCCATTGAGAGGGTGGAGAGAGGGAGCCGCAAGATACCTTCGATACAAGAATAATGAAGGAGGTATTGGCCGGTCATTAAAATCACGGGAAGGGAGAACAAGCCTTCCGGATAATCCCCTTGCGTATATTCAGACAGTTGGTTTTAAAGCGATCAATGAGCAGGTAGCCAATGAGGTTAAACAGGCTGCCCTGGAACTGGTGGTAAGCAATTTCGGAGGTAAGTTTAAGGACCTTCATACGATCAAACAAGCCTATCTGGTAAAACGAACAGAATGGAATGAAGATGAGAAACGGGATGAAGAAGTATGGATATTATACCGGGATGAACAGGGGAACCTGGCCCGTCCTCCGAAAGAAATGTTTGACCGTGGTGAAGTAAAAAGCCAGGTGTTTGATGAGCATGAAAAGCTTCGGACAAAATGGAATGCAGCGCAGCATGAAGTTATCGTTAGAAAGGATGGAGGTTTCAGGGTAATAGTATTCCCTGAAAAACAGTTAAGCGTGGCCCAGGCGCTGAATGGTCAAAATACCATGGTTGAAATCTTCGGGAAAATGATTGATGCCCGGAAACTGGGTGATACCATGCTGTTTAGGTTTGTAGGCGGAGTTACCAATTTCATGAAGGGAATGATGACCTCCTATAACCCGGTATTCCCATTTACTAACTTTTTCAGAGACCAGCCGGAAGCTGCCATTACCCAATATATCCGGCAAAACAGTAATATCCCTCAGATGGCTGTCAAATTTACTCCGACCACTGCCAAGGCTATTATAAGACACATGGCCGGTAAATTTGATCCAAACAACAAACATGATGTTGAACTGAAGAATTTCTATGAGTTTGGCGGTACTACCGGACATACCCATGAAAAGAGTATAGAGACGCTGGAAAAGGAATTCAAAAAGGAACTTGCCAAGGCGTTACGAAGGGATAAACTAAGAGGACAGACTCTTGACAGGGTTGCCGATGTCCTGAAGTACATTGAGTACTGGAATCGTATTTTTGAAGATACCACAAGATATGCCGTTTATCTCAGTTCCCGGGAGAAAGGATTAACGGTCCGTGATGCCTGCTTCGAATCCCGTAATGCTTCTGTTGACTTTAACATGAAGGGTAAGGGAACAAGAATGATTGAATCATTATTCGCATTCTTTAAAGCATGTATAAATGCAGGACAAAAGAACTTCCAACTTGCCAAAAGAAAGCCGGTAAAATTCGCTTCTGTTGCTGCAACAGTGGCATCATTAGGATTCCTTGAAGCCATGCTTAATGACTGGGGAGATGATGATGATGAATACTACCGGATTAATGATTATGTCCGTCAGAACTATTTTATCATGCGTAAGTTCTGGGGAGATGAAAAGGAATACTTAAGGGTTCCGCTGCCTCAATTCTGGCGGGGATTTCATGCCTTGGGTGTATCGGTTTATGATTACATTAAAGGAAAATCAACGCTTGGTGAAGCTATTGCCAATACGTTTTCAAATATGATCGCCGGTATGTCCCCGATTGATGTAACCTCCTTTATCCGGGAAGGCAAATGGAGCTGGGCGCCGTTCTGGCCGACATCCATCAAACCGATGATGGAAGTTCACGCCAACCGGGATTTCATGAATAACCCGATCTACAGGGAAGCTTTCACAAAGACTCTTGAAGAACAACTGGCTGAATCCGGACTGAATAAAAAGAATGTCAACAAAACATTGAAGTTTGTTACAGATATGGCTTTTAAAGCCGCAGGCGGTGAAGGAAACCTTAAATTCAAGATCAATGACAGCGGTAAGCTGGTTTATCTCCCGGATGTCACAGACTGGAACCCCTCACAGGTTGAACACCTGATTAAAGGATACTTTGGCGGAGTCGGCCGGTTCGGAGTTGACTTTGTCCATACGATAGTACAGTTTGCATCTCCGGAAGAAGAAGTGGACCTGGATAATGTCCCGTTTATTAACTCCTTTATCAGAAACGTCCCGGAAGAAAAATGGCAGATTATTGACAAGTACAATGAAATTGAAAAGACCGTAAGGGATACGGATAAATACCGGCAGGAAGCCCAAAAAACAGGCGATAAAGAGAAACTGGACCGATATCGTAACTCTGAATATCCGGGTATTAAATCCGTATTCAATCGTCATGACAAGATTGTTGACCGGATCATGAAGAAGTACGGGTTTGAAGACGAAAAAGCAAGTGCTGAAATTATTAAACGTATGAAATTGGCTGTCGAAGAAGTCGAAGAGTTTGAAGCGAAAAATAAGGATCAGGCTGTTCCTGCAGAATGAGAAGGAATAAACTTGAAAAAACCAAAAGGAAATGGCAAAGAAAAAATCAACCAAAACTCATATAAAAAGATTATCAGAGAGCCAGAAGCTTCGCGTTTTAATGGTTCTGGAACAATGTGACATGAACTATTCAGAGACGGCCCGCCAAACCGGGTTGAGCCGGTGGACCATCTCAAATTATGAACGGGACCTTTGGCCCGTATATCTCGAATCGAAAGGCCAGGTTAAAGATGAATCTCTTGTTAATGAAGCAAAGAAACTTATCGTAAATGGTACTGACAGGGTTGTTGAAAAAATGGATCGCGTGGTTCAGCTTGCCATGGAGAAGATTCAGGACCGATTAACTAAAGATGAATACTGGATCGATAAACGTGGCAACAAACATTATATCGTAGATACCAAGGATATTGTTCAGCTTATTAATGTGCTGTCCCCATACCTGGCTGACAAGCGCGGAGTAAAAGGGATTGATGATAAAACACCTGGAGACGGGTTGTCAGCATTCGTGCAAAACATCAGAAATATGATGCAACGCAGGAAACAAATCAACGAAAACAATATTGAGGAAGGACAGGCGGATGAGATTGACGGGGAAATTTCAAGTTAAAAATGAACCTGGGCTTGAAATTTTGGGAACTGATATAATAGGACTGCCGAAAATCCGGCAGTCTAAGATTTCGGTATGTTTGACCATTTTGGGGATGAGTATAAGGGGTATCAGCAAAATTGCTGACCCTAAATTCATCTGAACATGAGAGCGTTTAGATATATCGAATCACATTGCCCGGCCTTTTCTCCTGTATATCCCATGACCAGAAATGAAAATCCATCTTTAGTTATTTCATACATGGGTAGTTGTTTACCCTGAGAACTAACGTAAGAGGATAATCCAAAATTGGATTCTCTAAATTCCTGACTGCATGATAGATTTTCAATATCTCTCAAAACATGAGCGTGATTTTTTCCGAACACTTCTGCAACTTTTAGAGAAGTGGTTACGGATTGACCTTTGTCGAAGATATTTCTTAATGTCGGAAATTCCGATATTTAATGTATTTGCCATACCATTGAAGGGTAAATACAATCCAGGGTTGCATTTATATGATATGGAACCGTCTCCGGGAATTTATAGTGTGGGATTTTCCCACATTTGGTTTTCCAAAGTGGGCTGGAATCACTTTGAAGCGTAGTGCCTTATAATACGGTCTGAAACCGTATTTAAAACCCCCATTTTTGAGGTATTTAACTTTAAGATGTTTTGTCTTTGTGTAATACCGTCTGGAACGGCATTTAGAAACGCGCTGAATGAAATATGGTACCGTTCCAGCCGATATTAACGTCGGGCTGTTAATATCGCCAAAAACGACATTATTGGGGTGTTTATTTGCTATCTATAACGAGAATTGATTCTCAGGCAAAGTCGATAAATAATAAGGGGTGCATCCAGGTACCGGCATTATTGCCACGAGAAGCCCTTGATTTTAAATACGCAGAATTTTGCGTATTTAAATTTTCCTCTGAAATTAAGGCATCGATAAACTCCGGTCCGGCATAATCAGCCGAAGCGGTTTTAACGGTATCAGAAATTTATCTGGATTATTTAATGTGTATATCAGAGGCAAATTTGAGGTTAAACGAACAGTGTTCACTATGAAAAGTATGTAGAAGTTAAACCGAACAATATCATCGCTTTTCCCTACACCCATAAGCATTTTATGTAACTGGTAAGGTGTCAAAAGTTATTGACCTTTATTGGCAGAAATGATTTCAAAATGAATGAATTTTACTTTTCAGATTTTTTTTTCATCTGGAGTAAGTATTCCATCATAGTATAAGACATAAAGGGAAAATTTGGAAACACCAGATTGTTAATATGATATAATCGTTAATCTGCATTTCACGGAGATACTCCCAGGATCGACTATTACCCCGGATTTCATGGCTATTTCACCACTTTATACACAGGCTGTTAGATCTGTTCAAATCTTGCGAAAAGACCCCGGTTGAGAGATGTTAATAATAATCTGTATGTCTTTGTCTTGAAGCGTTGAGAAAACATGAGAATATGCGGTCATTAAGAGGTTCATTTAGGCATAAAGATTGACAAACTGTTCTTACTTGGACTCCTTTTTTAACTTGCCATTCGAATCGTTAATATTTTACACTGAAATTAATCAGTATTTCAGATGGTTACACCTGTTCTCTTTACACTCTTTTGACAGTTTTCGTGTTTTTGTGTCAACTGTAAAGAAATGTACAAAACAGATTGATTATTAAGTATTTGGTGAGATGTAATGCTTCCTGTATAAGTGTAAAGCAGGTGTAAAATAATCAAGCAGTAACTGTAAAATAGTCTGATTATTGATAAAACATCATTCTTTTGGTTTTATGAAACCGATCGGCCTCTTGATGGGTGGCTGGTTTATCTGCTTTTGCTTGGCTGCCAGTTCGGAGAGTGCCAAGTAAATATCATCGAATTCTTTTTGGTTTTCTTCACTAAGGTCATTGATAGCCTTCCATAAGTCCTCAATTTCCTTTGATAATGAGACATGTTGAGTAATATAATTGCGAACGGCGACAAAGGCCCGCATGATGTTACGGTTTGTCTCGATTGCTGTTTTTGAGTTGAGTACACTACTAAGCATAGAGACCCCCAACTCACTGAATGCGAAGGGCAAGTATTTTATATTACTTCCGCGACCTTTGTTCAAGGTGCCAATTTGGCATCTTGAAAGTTCTTCTCTTGTTACTTCAAACATAAAATCATCTCCATCAAAGCGCTCAATGTTTCTTCTCACAGCACGTTTTAACTGAGATGTTTCGGTTCCATACATTTCTGCCAGATCGAAATCCAGCATGACCCTGGTACCTCTTATTTCGTATATCTTACTTTGGATGACTGATAGTTCCATGAGGATCAAATTTCATATAAAGATATCGAAAGGTTGCAACTTGCCGGGTGCAGCCTTTTTATTTTTCAATACTTGCCCTTGTTGTGTCAACCTTTATTGAAGATCAGATTTATAATCAATAAGCTCCGACCAATTTAATCTAAAATATTCGGGTGACAATTCTTTCGCAGAATAAAGATCATTAGCCAGTTTAAACAAGCTGTCTTTATTGGAATTGATCATATCCCAGGTTTTATCCCAATATGATTGTAACCCGGGAATATCATTAATGCCATACCCAAGGAATATATCAAATATTCTATTTAGGTCATTTTCGGACCCTTCCCAGTTGTATTGACCTGAATACAGCGATTCACCAATAACACCTCCCAGCAAAGAACAAACCAAAAATTCTATTTTCCTGTTAATATTCCACTCCTCCCATTTGTCATACATGGATAAATAGCTATCGAAATCAGAGCTATAACCTTCCCATAAATTATAAGCTCTCCCTGCCGTACTTTCTTGTGAATTTGGGATGATAGATACTGATCCGGGGGTGAATCCGCTTAAGAGGTCGATAAGAACATGCCCGGACTCGTGAAAGGCGACGTTCATTAATTCGTCGCCATCGGTCGGCAATAATGGTATGACTTTGAATAATTTCTGAAATTCAGTGGCCTCCATATTCTATATCTATGCCTTTGTTACTTTAATTTTACCTCCACAGTAAGGGCAGTTAATAACGTCGGTTTTGGGCTGATCGAAGAGATCGGACACGGGTACTTCCAGAGCGTTAGCAATATTTACTAATATCCCAAGCGATACGTTACCATCCAAATAGCTGTAAATAGATTGCCTTGGAACTCCGAGTTTATCCGCTAATTCAGTCTTACTTATTTTCTTTTCTTTTAAGACACTGTCAATGTTTAAATAGTCTTTTGATTGAAATTTTTTCGAGTTCATAATTTTGCTTTGTAACTTTATTTGTTTACGAAAATACAAATAAGTAATTGTATTTTATTACATTTTAACATTTATTAACATTCAAAATATTGTCATTGTATATTATTACACTATCTTTGAAGTGTCATCTAATACGACTACACCATGCACACAAAATTAAACTTCAGATCGGTTGTCTTTCAGAGAGCATACAGGATTGCAAAGCAAACCGGCTGTACTTTCTCGCAGGCACTCACCCAAGCATGGCAGCGGTACCGTGAATTCAAGGCCCGGACTATTAGCGAACTGGCCAGCCAGATCAGCAACTTTGATTTCTACTATTACATGAGCGATTCAGCCGCCGTTTATCACAGGTGGTCATCGGCACAGGATGAAATAAGAAGTGCTTTAAAATCGCTCCCTATGGCCTTCATTCAGGCAATTACCTGCCAATTATCCAATGCAAATTATATCCAATCATTCATTTAATACTTACATGTTATGAAAAGATCATCAAAATCCAAAACTATTTCCATCTCAAAAAGAGAGTACGAAACTTTGCTTCGTGATCAGCTTGCATACAAGTTCCTGATCGAAGCCATAAACGAAACCCGGGCGGAAGATCAGCTGGTCCGGATCCTTCAAAAAGCAACCATCAATTCCAATTTATAAACCATTTAAAAATCAAACATTTATGAAACAGTATGATTTAACACCAATTGAGAACTTTCTTACAAAGAAAAATCTTACCATGAACGAAGTTGCCAGAGACCTTTATGTGACCGGCCTTGAGATTTCATATTCGGGTCTATTCTGCATCGAACTTGCTAAGTATGACACGTTGAAAGTATCGGCAGAGAGTATCGGATCCGTTGTTCACTCTTTAATAGTATTTGCCACGGCATTTATTGATAATAATTTGCAGAAGTTCTTTGAAGTAAATGCTGATCCGGAATTTATGAGCGAAAAACTTAAAGAGGCAATCAGTGTGTATAAAGACATTACCGGCGGACTATTACTATCTGATGGCAGTGATGCGGATATGATACATCTGGGCGCAAAGTATATTACGCTGCTTAGTGACTTGGCTGATTTATGTGCCACGATAGATAAGTTATCCCCAAAGGCAGCATGATAATTAACCGTTTAAAATGAATTGATTATGGAAATCAACATTAATGAAGAAATCAAAAACAAGTTAGAGGCTTTAAAGAATAGCCCTGTAATAGAACAAAGGTTTTACAGCCAAATGGAGCACCTTTGCGGTGCTATTGGAGAGTTGACGAGTAATATCAGTGAGCACATAGAGGATGCCAATGAAGACATAGAAAAAAATACTCCAAGGATGTTAAAGATGCGCCTTGAATTTATGAAAAACCTATGTTTCCAGATCGGAGTGGTCACCGACGTACTCAAAGAAAAAGCTACCAATGATGACCTTTCGCATGTATGCGGTTTACTCTATTTTTTATTAAATAAGGACAAATATCCCGAAGGTATAGTAAAATTATAATGGCCGGTTAAATGAATTATTATGAAAACACAAGAAGAAGTATTTGACTATCTGAAAGAAGAAAAAAGAGAAGCATTAAGCATTCTGGAAAATGAAAAAGCTATCAGTGTATTGCACTACCTCCGGGAGGATAATGGGGCTGCTATTGACGATTTTCGGGAACTTTTAGCTGACGTGGCCGATGACTTGATGTATGATGTGCCCAATGGCAGCCCGGAATGGGATCAGGCACAACAATTATTAGCACTGAGAAGATTCTTATACCAATTAAAAGACTGATTATCATGAATGCAGAAGCTATTCCCGGATTAAAGCGGAGTTGCGACCCCGAAGGACAATTAATGGACCAAATAGAAACTTTAAGCCTGTTGGCGTCCATTCCAAACATGAACAGCGGAAACGCTGTCAGAATAGCCAGCGACATTATCAAACGGATCGATGACATTGGTATGGACGGGTTCCTGGATCACTTCGAAAATATGGTCCAATCCATGAGCCGGGATAGTATAAGATCATTGATACACTGCCTTGTAGCAGCATTGCTGATTTACGAGCACAACAGAAGCATCAAATCTTAGTTACTTCATTCCAATTAGTTGATTTTCAGCGAACGCAAAATTGCGTCGGTGGAATCCAGCTTTTAAGCCTGGCGGTTAATTCCGTTGGGCTTTTTTGTAACTTATATTTTAAAAATCATCAACTTAAGTAGAAGTTTAACTAGCGATGAAAAGATGATGGAGGATGATAGAATGCAGAGTTATAATATCCCTTGGCTGAAATTCAAATACTGTTAATTTTTCACAAGATTTTTTATAAGTTT
>Ga0172382_10003623_pt1 | contig 24301 bp, 21 predicted proteins | sample Leawel138RmetaG_FD_122245 | JGI IMG/M metagenome (GOLD analysis project Ga0172382, IMG submission 122245) | Leachate microbial communities from a municipal landfill in Southern Ontario, Canada - Leachate well 138R metaG | ecosystem: Engineered > Solid waste > Landfill > Unclassified | place... | reverse complement strand
GGTCTACCACCTGTTTGACGGCTTCGATTTTGAATTCTTCTGTGTATCGTACTTGGCTCATGCGCCCTCCTAGGTGCCTTCAGTATAGGGCCTGGAGGTGTCTACGAAACCAGGGGCGATTCATCGGCAACGATCTGGTTCTGCCTGGCGACCTCAAGCTGGGCCTGGGTGCCGCGCAACTGCAAATAGGCACGCGCCACCTCCGACGACAGCGCCACACGTACCGCCTCGCGGTCATACAGCGCCACCTCCAGCGTCGCTGCCGCGCCTTCACGCGCGCGCCGCACCCTTCCCCACAGGTCGATCTCCCAACTGGCGTCGAAGCCGGACTGCCAGAAATCACCGTGGCTGGTCGATGCGCCAAGGGCGGCGAACTTGCCATTCTCGCTCTGCGCTTCACGGGCATAGTCCATCCCCAATCCCACACGGGGAAACCGCAGCGCGGAGGTAATGCCGAGTTCCGCACGGCTCTGCTCGATACGGGCCAAAGCTGCCTGCAACTCCAGGTTGCTCACCTGCGCGCGCAGTTGCAGCTCGCCGAGCACCGCATCGTTGAACAACATCCACCACTGGGACGGAACCTGGCCGGTGCTTGGCTGAATCCCGTCGGAAAAGTCCCCCCGGGACGACAGCACCACCGACCCCAGTGCGTCAGTCGACCTGACAAAGTCGGGGCCGACCGTGCAGCCCGCGATCAGGAGTACGGGCAATAGCCTGCCAAGCGTGCGGCACAGGCGGTACCGTCGAGACAAAGGCATGAGAGTCTCAGTCATTTGATTGCCTATCTTGATACGCAAAGTGTACCGAACCGTTCAGTTCGATCCCCAGGCAAAGAAAAAGGCTATGTCTGAGTTAGCTGTTGCACGGTCATATAGCCCAGCGACTCCTCCAGGCAAATCAATGAGTTGAGCTGCGCTTTGTAGCGCTCAAGCAGACGTCGCCAGCCCAGATAATTCGTCAGGTATTTCGTCGCTACACCATGAAAAGGAATCATCCAGGTCTTTAGCCGGCTGTCGTAGGCATTCACGTTCTGGATGTGGAAAGCGCCATCAACCCGGCGCTTCTGACTCGGGTTGATCCGCCGATGAGTAAGGCCTTCTGCCTTGGCAAAATGGGTATAAACCCCCGCACTGTCGGTGCAAAGAATCGCGTCCGCATCAATCAGCGGGCGTAGCCGTTCCCTGACGTGAAGTGCATCGAGTTTCTCCAGTTTGAAGTCGGCCTGCTGGCCACTGCGATCTCTCACTACCAGCACGGGGATCTGCTCGGCAGACAACCCGCGTTTCTTGGCACTGCCACCTCGCCTGCGAGGTGGGCGGGGCAACGTTCGCTGGCCTTTGAAAGACTCCAAGAAGAAGGTCTCATCGGCTTCGACAATGCCAGATACATGCTGGGCCTGATGATCAGCAATCCGGCTAAGGAAGCGATGTCGCCACAGAAAGGCCGTGTTCTTGCTAACGCCGCACTGTATTGCGGCCTTGCGTACGCTCAGGCTCTCGATCAGCGCCTGAGCGTAGTCTTGCCAAAGATGGCGTTTCCTCAATCGTGCCATCGGGGTGCCTGTCAGCGCATTGCTGGTTTTACCGCAGGCCTTGCAGCGATACCGAGGCAGGCCACCGCTGGAACCCCATGGGCGTAGCTCACTGGACTGGCAATGTATGCAGCGTCTGGGGCTCTGACTACGGACTGGGGCAACCCGCCAGCCTCAGAAAGGCGGGATAGCAACTGATTACGTTGCCCGGAGTTGAGAGTGGTGAGTTGTGCCATCCACCGTGAGAACTGAACCGTATTCATGATCAACCCCTCATATTTGGAGATGTCACGGTTCAGTCTAGACCTTTACAACAGCTAACTCAGACAGAGCCAAGAAAAATCGGATTTCCTCTGTATGACCCAATTGTCATGGACCTTCAGTCATCCGTCATCGCTTGTACCGAACCGATCAGTTCGGTACTGTAAGGGCTACACGACAGGCCTGTCAAAAAAATCAAACTGATCGGTACACTCGATGCGCAAGCAGCCTCAAGAACCTCTAGCCCCCTTGCCTCTCACGCCATCCCGCGAAGCCCCATCCAACCCCAAGGCGCTGACGATTCTAAGGGCCGCACGCAGCATTTTCCTGACTCACGGATTCAGCGCCGCGACAACGGACATGATCCAGAAAGAGGCCGGCGTCTCCAAATCCACCGTCTATGCGCACTACGCCAACAAGGACGCCCTGTTCGCGGCGGTGATCGAAGCGGAATGCGCCGCGATAATGGGCAAGGTACGTGACATCGAATTCCGACCGGGACAACTCAGGGAAACCTTGACGGCCCTCGCACGCGCTTACCTGAACATTATTCTTTCCCAGGATGGGCTGTCCTTCTTTCGCGTCGTGGTAGCCGATGCCCCACGTTTTCCCGAGCTGGCGCACCGATTCTACGTGGCCGGCCCCGATGTCATGACTGCGATGATCTCGGAACTGCTAGCCAGCGCGACCGCCTCCGGCGAACTCGAGTTAAGCGGGTTGGAGCGAGAAGCAGCGGCAAGACTGTTCATCAACCTGGTGCGCAGCGAACCACAGTTGCAGTGCCTGACCCACCCGCATGCCACGCCATCGACCAAACAGATTGATCAATGGATTGATGCCGCCGTTACCACCTTCATGAGAGCCTTCGGACGGGAACGTCACAAAAGCGTCTGACAGACTGTGCCGGCAGCGCCGGATCCCTTTGCTCATCGTCAGACCTACTGCCTTATCGCCGCGGGCTTCCTTGTACCGACATCCCCCCTGCACGTCGTAGACGTCGGCGAAGGTCAGGGCCAGGTAGTCATTGGTCACCTGAACGATGTCGTGGGCGTTCAACTCGGAGCTTTCCACATGCCCGGCCAGGGATAGCACTGAGTACGGCTCATGCGCGGCGGCCAGCAGGTCCAAGATCATGTTCTCTTGGTTGCTGGCAGGCTGCACCCTTACACGACTTGCGCCTTGAAGGCCTTGGCGCTGCATGATTTCCCGCTTGAAAACCTTGAGCTTGGCGGGGTCAATCCAGACGTAATACACGGACGGTTAGTGTTGAGCCGCTCACTGTTGGCTGACTACTATCATCCTCGCAAGTTCGTCAAGATCGATAACCGCCCGACTCATATAGAACTCAGCACCACCCTTGGCGTGTAACTTTCCGAGTTGCAACTGGCTGCGCACGAAATTGAAGTTTTTGCGGATCTTGTCAAGAGCAGCGGAGTGCTCAACATCCATGTGCCGCAGTTGGTCGAAGCGCTCCTCAATGCGCTGATCAAGCGTCTGCAACTGTTCGGGCGACATCAGAAACTGTTCCTTATCCACCATCGGATAATGGCGTAACTGATAGTCGAACAGGAATCTGGCCAAAGCACGGCTTTGGCCAGTGAGCAACGCAACGAATGAATCGGGCTGCAAACGCTGCTGCTCACGGGAGTAGGCTAAATCAGCAGCCTGCTGCAGGCCTCGAACCTGGATCAGGAGTTGCCGCACCAGGTCGGGATAGTTCTTTTTCTGCTCAGGCGGCATACCATTGAGCTGATTGAACAGTTGCTGCACGCTCTGGAAGGGTTTCGCCAGTTCGGCGGGTTCACCAAGCAGTGAGACACCAGTTTGCATCGTCCACAGGTAGTTGGATAGCGAGTTAAGCAGACGCGGATCCGGCGCTCGATCCTGCGGGTTGAAGTAGAGCATGACGCTTGCACAGAAAAGCTGGCCATTACTGTTGAGCCCACTCAACTGCAAGGCTGCGTGCTCATCAGCCCGTGCCGATGAAATCAACAGAAACAGTACACAAAGCAGAAATTTTATTCGCATAGTCCCTTCCCTTTTTACTTTATTGTTATCTCCGGACCACTTCCAAAACTTTACGATACCGGCCATGGGGAGCTACATCGAACAGCTTCAGTTTCGCAGAGGCCGGGGGGAAGCATCTGGGTATCTAAAACGTCTTCCTAGACGCAATTAACACTTGCCAGCACGACCATTAGGGTCTTGCAAAGGCTCTAACAACTCTTCACTTAACTTGTGGCTAGCCTCAATCTCCCTGCCAGGAAATACGGAACATGTAGGGGGAGGAGTGATAATGGAAACCCGCTATGCGACTCATCCGTTGCCAATCGTCAGGACTCAGGCATTAACCTCGTCGGTGCCCTTCCCCCTATGAGTGGCAACGCTACACCTAGCGCCGCACCTTGCTCGCCGGTTCGCCACCGATGCCGAAGTGGTTCTTTGGCATCTCGGTGATGATCACCCGTACCCGTTCAATAGGTGCATCCAGCGAGCGTGACATGGCCTCGCTGACTTCACGGATCAGGGTTTCTTTCTGCTCGTCGCTGCGGCCTTCGAGGATATACAACTGGGCAATGGGCATGGCCTCATTCCTTACAGTCAGCGGCCGGCCATAGGCCGGCCACACAGGTTTTAGATGAAGCGTGCGGTAACCGAGCCAAGCCCCTGATAACGCACGCTGATGTTGTCGCCCGGAGCCACTGCCACTGCTGCGGTGATACCGCCGGTCATGATGAACGTACCTGCCGGTATGTGCTCACCACGCTCGGCCAGCAGATTGGCCAGCATCGCCACGCTGGACAACGGATGTCCAAGCACAGCGGCACCGGCACCGACTTCCACCACCTCACCGTTCTTCTCCATCACCACGCCCAGGGTGCGCAAATCGACCTCCTCAAGGCTGGCCATCCGGCCTCCGGCAATGAAGCGACTCGACGAAGCGTTATCGGCCACCACGCTGGTCAGGTCGAACTTGAAGTTCTCGTAGCGCGAGTCGATCACCTCCACCGTCGGGATCACGTAGTCGATCGCTGCGATCACGTCACCGATATGGCAACCAGGCCCCTGCAACGGTGCCTTGGTGACCACGGAGATTTCCGCCTCGATCTTCGGGTGGATCAGCTTCGAGCAATCCACCACGCCGCCGTCCGGCACGCTGAAGTAGTCGGCAAGAAAACCGTAGAGCGGCGTTTCCACCCCCATCTGCGCCATCTTCGCCCAAGAGGTCAGGCCCATCTTCAGACCGACGATCTTGTTGCCGCGGGCCTCCTTGCGCCGGCGGATTTCCCACTGCACGTCGTAGGCATCGGCGAAAGTCAGGGCCGGATAGTCGTTGGTCACCTTGACAATGTCATGGACGTTCAACTCGGCGTTTTCGATGTGCTCGGCCAGGGCCTGCACCTGTTCACGGGTCAGGGTACGGCTCATGCCTGGGTCCCCTTGCCGGCGGCAAGCAGATCCAGGGCGACATCGACGATCATGTCCTCCTGACCACCAACCATGCGGCGCTTGCCCAGTTCGACCAAGATGTCCACGGCCTTCAGGCCGTACTTGGCAGCCGCTACTTCCGAGTGGCGCAGGAAGCTGGAGTAGACCCCGGCGTAACCCAGGGCCAGGGTTTCGCGATCCACCCGCACCGGGCGATCCTGCAGCGGCCGCACGATGTCGTCGGCGGCGTCCATCAGGGTGTACAGGTCGGTGCCGTGCTCCCAGCCCAGGCGCTCGGCGGCGGCGATAAAGACTTCCAGCGGCGCGTTACCCGCGCCCGCGCCCATACCGGCCAGCGAGGCGTCGATGCGATCGCAGCCCTCCTCCACCGCGACGATGGAGTTGGCCACGCCGAGAGACAGGTTGTGGTGGGCGTGCATGCCGGTCTGGGTTTCCGGCAGGAGCACGTCCTTGAGTGCACGGAAGCGGTCGCGAATATCCTGCATGCTCATGGCACCACCGGAGTCGACCACGTACAGGCAGGTCGCACCGTAGCTCTCCATCAGCTTGGCTTGCTCGGCCAGGCCCTTGGGCGTTTGCATATGGCTCATCATCAGGAAGCCGACGGTATCCATGCCAAGCTTGCGGGCGTGCTCAATATGCTGGCGAGACACGTCCGCCTCGGTGCAGTGAGTCGCCACCCGTACAATGCGTGCACCCGCCTGGTAGGCGTTGTCAAGGTCGTGGGTAGTGCCGATACCGGGTAACAGCAGGGTGGCGATTTTGGCATGGCTGATCACCTCGGCCACCGCCTCGATCCACTCCAGGTCGGTGTGGGCACCAAAGCCGTAGTTGAAGCTGGAGCCCTGTAGGCCATCGCCGTGGGCCACTTCAATGGAGTCCACCTTGGCCGCGTCGAGCGCGCGGGCGATGTCCTGCACGTTCTTGATCGAGTACTGGTGGCGGATGGCGTGGCTGCCGTCGCGCAGGGTCACGTCGGAGATGTAGAGTTTCTTGCCGGGATTGAAGGTCATGGCGGTACTCCTTAGGCGCTGAGCAACGACTGGGCCATGCGCTCGGCGGTGGCCAGCGCGGCGGAAGTCATGATGTCGAGGTTACCGGCGTAGGCCGGCAGGTAGTGGGCGGCACCTTCAACTTCAAGGAACACCGTGGTCTTCAGCCCGGAAAGATGGCCCAGGCCGGGAATGTTCAGCGGTGCCGATTCGGGGATCACATCGAACTGCACCTGCTGCTTCAGACGGTAGCCTGGTACATAGGCCTGCACCGCCTGCACCATCTCCTCCACCGAGGCGGCCACCTTGTCCTGGTCGGCAAGGTCGGACAGCACGTAGACGGTGTCGCGCATGATCAGCGGCGGCTCGGCCGGGTTCATGATGATGATCGCCTTGCCCTTGCGCGCACCGCCGATCACTTCGATGGCCTTGGAAGTGGTCTCGGTGAACTCATCGATGTTGGCGCGGGTGCCGGGACCGGCGGACTTGCTGCTGATTGACGCGACGATCTCAGCGTAATGTGCCTTGGCCACGCGCGAGACAGCGGCCACCATGGGGATGGTGGCCTGGCCGCCGCAGGTAACCATGTTGACGTTGGTCTCGTGCAGATTGGCTTCGAGGTTGACCACCGGAACGCAGTAGGGACCGATGGCCGCCGGGGTCAGGTCGATGATGCGCAGGTCGGGCTTGAGGCCACGCAGGAACACGTCGTTCTTGATGTGGGCCGAGGCGCTGGTGGCATCGAAGACGAAGTCGATATCCTGGAACACCGGCAAACGGGTCAGGCCCTCGACGCCTTCGTGGGTGATGGCCACGCCCATGCGCGCTGCGCGGGCCAGGCCGTCGGAGTTGGGGTCGATACCGACCATGGCACCCATTTCCAGATGCTTGCCATTGCGCAGGATCTTGATCATCAGGTCGGTGCCGATGTTGCCGGAACCGATGATGGCGACTTTGAGTTTCTTGCTCATGGGAAAATCCTCAGACGAAGCGCACGGAAGCGCTGCCGATGCCGCCGATATCGACGCGCATCACATCGCCGGCCTTGACCGGCTCCAATGGCACCAGAGATCCGGAGAGGATCACCTCACCGGCTTTCAGGGGAATACCGAAACGGCCCAGGGTGTTGGCCAGCCAGGCTACGCAATTGACCGGCGAACCCAGCGCCGCCGCACCGGCACCGGTGCTGATGACATGGCCGTTCTTCTCCACCACCATGCCGCAGGTGACCAGGTCGACCTGGCGTGGTGACACGGCCCGGTCGCCGAGCACGAACAGACCGCAGGAAGCGTTGTCCGCCACGGTGTCCTCGATCTTGATTTTCCAGTCGCGGATACGCGAATCGACGATCTCGAAACAGGGCATCACACACTCGGTGGCGGCCAGCACGTCGGCGTTGGTCACCCCAGGGCCCATCAGGTCTTTCTTGAGGATGAAGGCGATCTCGCCCTCGGCCTTGGGCTGCATCAGCAGCTTGCTGATCGGCATGGCTTCGCCGCTGTTGAACACCATGGCATCGGTCAGGTAACCGAAGTCCGGCTGGTGCACGTTGAGCATGTTCTGCACCGCCTTGCTGGTGACACCAATCTTCTTGCCGATGATCTTCTCGCCAGCGGCCAGGCGGCGTTCGAGCATGCGCAGGGATATCTGGTAGGCATCCTCAATGGACAAGTCATGGCGGCTGGTCAGCGGTGCCACAGCCTCGCGGTTGAGCATGGCCTGGTACAGCTCGTCGCCGAGCTGCTGAATCAATTCTTGGTTCATGTGTACTGTTCCTGTTGGGTGGAAGCGGTGATTTCGCGACCGATTTCCGGGCTGTTCCGGAGGGTGTTCATGAGCACCTCACAACTTCACGCAGATGTTCTTCAGTTCGGTGTAGAACTCCAGCGAATGCACCCCGCCTTCACGGCCGATGCCCGACTGCTTGCTGCCACCAAAAGCGGTGCGCAGGTCACGCAGGAACCAGCTGTTGACCCAGACGACACCGGCCTCGATCTGCCCGGCGACGCGGTGCGCGCGCGAGGTGTTCTCGGTCCAGATCGCAGAGGCCAGACCGTAGGGCAGGCTGTTGGCCAGCGCGATGGCTTCCTCTTCGCTGTCGAACGGGCGGATGTGGCAGCACGGGCCGAAGATTTCCTCGGTAACCACCGCCGAGTCGTCCGCCAGGCCGGTCCAGATGGTCGGTTGCACCCAGGCACCCCCGGACAGATGCGCCGGCATCTGCGGCACGCCCCCCCCGGTGACGACGGTGGCACCGTCGTCTTTGGCCTTCTGGTAGTAGGACAGCACCTTCTCGCGGTGCTTGTGACTGATCAGCGAACCGAAGTTGGCCTTCGGATCGCTCGGCTCGCCAATCACCAGCGCCTCGGCACCGGCCTTCAGCCGCGCGACGAACTCATCGAAGATCGTCCGTTCGACGTAGACACGCTCGGTGCCCAGGCACACCTGCCCGCAGTTGGCGAAAGCCGAGCGCAGGGTGCCCTCGATGGCCTTGTCCAGATCCGCGTCGGCGAAGACGATGCCGGCGTTCTTGCCGCCCAGTTCCAGCGACACCTGACGCACGCCCTTGGCGGCAGCGCGCATGATGGTCTCGCCGGTGCCGGTCTCGCCGGTGAAGGTGATGGCATCGACGTCCGGGTGGGCGGTGAGGAAGGCACCTGCCGAGTTACCGCCGAAGCCATGCACCACGTTGTACACGCCGGCCGGTACGCCGGCGGCATTCATCACCTCACCGAGCAGCGCGGTGGTGGTGGGCGTTTCCTCGGACGGCTTGACCACCACGGTATTGCCGCAGGCCAGCGCCGCGCCAACCTTCCAGGTCATCAGCAACAGTGGCAGGTTCCACGGGCTGATCACCCCGATCACGCCTTTGGGCCGGCGCACCGCGTAGTTGAGTGCGCCGACGCCATCCGGGGTCTCCATCTCGAACGCTTCGTTGGCGACATTTTTCACCAGGTCGGCGAATACCTTGAAATTGGCCGCGCCGCGCGGGATGTCGATATGCGAAGCCAGTGACTTCGGTTTGCCGGTGTCCAGGCACTCGGCCTCGAGGAACTCGTCAAAGCGCGCGTTGATACCGTCGGCGACGCGGTGCAGAATCTCGGTGCGCTCGGCCACGCTCATCGTGCCCCACGGCCCCTTCAGCGCAGCGCGCGCCGCCTTGACGGCAGCCTCAACCTCAGCCTCACCGGCCTCATGGACCTTGGCGATCACCTGGCCATTGGCCGGGTTGACGTTGTCGAACAGCTTGCCGCTGTCCGAACCAACATACTCGCCATTGATGAAGTGCTTGATCTCTTTCATGTACGCAATTTCCTTAGCCAGTGGCAATCAGGTCAGAACCGTGAGGAAGCGCTCGTTGAGTTCACGGTCGTGGTAGAAGATCGCCTTGCCCAACTGGTCGACGGTCCAGGTCACCACCGGGTGGTCCGGGTAGTGATAGTCGCCCCCGCAGAACACCTCGTTACGGTTGCCGGAAGGGTCGAAGAAATAGATGGTCTTGCCGTGGGTCAGGCCGTGGCGGGTCGGGCCGATGTCGATGGCGGTATCGGTCATGGAAATCAGGTCGGCGGCGCGCAACACGTCCTCCCAGGTCTCCAGGTAGAACGAGGCGTGGTGGAAACGGCCCTTCTCCGGGTGATGGATGAACGCGATGTCATGGGCCTTCATGCACAGGCTGAGGAACTGGGCAATGCGTTTGTCGCCGTCGAGCACTTGCTCGGCGAGGGTGAAGCCGAGCACCTCGGTGAACAGGCGCAGGGTCTCGTCCAGCTCGTCGCCGTACAGCAGGCAATGGTCGAAGCGCACCGCGCGCATGCCCTTGAGGCCGCGCGGCCAGGCTTCCGGGTTGACCGGTTCCAGGCCCCACTTGCCGGTCAGCTCTTTGTCGGCGTACAGCTCGAAAAGGTGGCCGGACGGCGAGCTGAAACGGATGCGTCGTCCGCAGCCCTTGAGCTCACCAGCGGGCACATGCTCGACCAGGCAGCCGAAGGCCAGCAGTTCCTCGCCCAAGCGGTCGAGGGTCGCCTCATCGAGCACCTTGAAGGCCATGAAATCCATGCCCGGCTCGTCGGCCTCGCGCAGCACCAGGGAGAACTTGTCGGTTTCAGTCCAGGCCTTGAGATAGACCCGTCCCTGCTCGTCGCGATCGACCTCGACCATGCCGATCAACTCGACGTAGTGCTCCAGGGCCTCGACCATGTCCAGCACGCGCAGTTGCACGTGGCCGGGCCGCATTACACCTTTTTTCATAACGACACCTTTTGTCTTTGTTGTGGGTCGACCGTGTTTTCACTGCACGGTTTTGCTAACGCTCGATACATAGGTCGCTGCGGGCGAACAGCCGGCAGGCCAGGGCATAGCCCTGTTCGCGGGCCTCTGCCGGAACGTGCTTGCAGCTCATCCGCCCACACTCGAACAGGCCGCTGAGCACCCGCACCTTGCACAGGCCACAACCGCCGCCACGGCAGCCAACTGGCACACAGCGCAAGCCTTCCTGCACCATCGCCTGCAGCACTGGTTGCTGCGACTGGCAGGCAAAGCGCTCTCCACCAGGCAGCACAGTGATTTCAAAGACCGCCGACATATCGCCCTCCGTTCACTGCAAGCAGAACCGGTAGCCACAAGCTAAAGAGTGGCCTGCAGAACGCCCCCAATGAACAACACACTGAAGAGCCGCCAAGCACTGATCGAAAATTTCTCACAGTAGAAATTCGCCGACCGAATGTCGCACTGGCGAAGATCCTGAGTGACGGCCGCCTCCACGTTCATCCGCCTGTAACCAATTAAATAGGAGTGGCAAGCAAATGGCCGACGCCGAATATGTCAGCGACACACCGTTTCCATTTGAATTTTAGTTCCCCGCCACCCTGAACATTTCATCAAGATAAGCCACCACCTGAAACAACGAGGTGACACCATCTAGCTGAACCTGACAAACAGGGCAATTACTTTGATTCAGGATTAGGTCATCTATTGCGGAGCTGAACACTCAACTTCATCATCAACACTGCAATTATCGCGAGAAACCTATTCTTGCAACTTTTTTATTGATGACTATAAAAATACTAAACACCTCAGCGCCACTCGACAATGCCCTTAAGGTTATCTGTCTGATTACCCACGGTTATAGTGGTGCGATTCGTTCACCGCTCGTAGATCACGCCAAGAACATTCGCTGGATAAATCTCCCGCTCGTAAATCAAGACCCATGTCTGGCTTGCGCCCAGTTGCCGGTATGCCAACGCCATCTATGACTAACTGCCCCACGCATCGAACACGCCCCCTAAAGCAGCGCCCCACGCCCGGCAGCTCCTGCTATCGGAGCTTCGTTCTTCGTTTCAGTTTTAGCAGTGACTACACATTCGAAAACCTTACAGATACGCTACGCACAAAGCCAATATCGTGCCAAGCAACTATATTTCTCAGAAGAATTACGCAACCAACTGTTCTATAATGATTTTTTAAAAATAACGAATAGCAGAACCCTATTCGATACTCGCTATCAAGCGTTAACACAGGTGAGAAAAGGGAATGATATTCATAATTTTATGAAACCCAGGTCAGTGGCACTGCTCCAGATTCATCAAATTCTGAAGGTGATATATGTTGTCACCGACCGACGTTTTGTAAAGGCAAGTGCCCCCCGGCAAATCCGGGGGACTCCCATGCAGGTCTAGCGAGTAGGATATTCAGTTGTTTGAGCCGATCCTCGGCAGCTCGCACTGAATTGCGATGACGTTGCGCAGCCATTGATTAGCTGGGTCACGATGAAGTCGAGCGTGCCAAAACAGATCGATAGAAAGTCTTGGCAGCTGCACCGGATGTTCCGAGTAATCCAAAGCAAGAGGAAAGAGATTAGGCTGGATCAGGGCCTCGGGTACCGTGGCGATCAGATCGGAGCTTTTCAATAAATATTCCAAGCTAGCGTACTGTGGAATACGCAGCTTAACTTTTCTTTTGATCCCCTGCTTCTCAATGATTTCATCTACCTTGGCGTGCCCCGATCCGGCAGCTGTGACGATGATATGCTCGGCCGCCAAAAAGTCTATGAGCGTCAACTTTCTTTGGGCCAAAGGATGATCCTTCCTGAACACGCATACATATCCTTGTGCGTATAATTGCCGACGAAAAAAACCTGCTTCCAGACCATCTATTAAACCTATGGCCAGATCGATTCGGCCCGACTCCATGTCACTTTTCAGGCTTTCATTATTACCACGCACAATCGTAATGGATACACCAGGTGCCTCCTCCGCCAGTACACGCATAAGACGAGGCAGGATATATATCTCCCCGATATCCGACATTCTGACGATGAACTCCTTCTTGCTACTTCTTGGATCGAAGGGTACTCCATCACTGAGGGCGGCACTTAAAGAGCTCAAAGCACAGGCAATCGGTTCCGCCATATGCAGGGCGTAGGCGGTTGGCTCCATGCCAGTGGAGGTTCGATAAAAGAGTTCATCGCCGAGAAGCTCCCGAAGACGCTTAAGGGAGCGGCTGATGGCAGGTTGAGTGACACCCAGCGCGTCGGCAACAGTCGAAACCTTCTTTTCCTTGAACATCAGGTCAAAAATCAAAAGAAGATTAAGGTCGATTTTTTTTAGGTCCATTTGAAAACATGCCCTCAAGTGGGTGAACTCTCTGCGACCACACCGATCAGCGGCCCGCCCTTCGCTGGCCTCGTCGAAGATCATCAACTCGGGGTTGAACATCACCGCCCTCCCAGCGCCACCATCAGCTGGTATCCCTCGCTAATCAGGGAGCTGAATAAGATTGGGAGGCGTTTGCCCGGTGATGCCCGCGATCAAGTTCTGTGTGGACATTGACACCAGGGCCTGACGGGTACCCGGAGTTGCGCTGCCGATATGGGGAGAAAATATAACGTTGGGCAGCTCAAACAACTCGGGATGAATGTTCGGCTCGTTTTCAACGCAATCAAGTGCGGCTCCGGCCAATGCGCCGGCTTTCAGTGCAACCGCCAAGGCCTCATCGTCCACAACACCACCACGGGCAATGTTGACCAGAAAAGCTGAAGGTTTCATTTTCTTCAATTGTTCCGCGCCGATGATGTGGTGCGTTGCTGTCGAGTATGGAACGAGCAGAACGACAAAATCGGAATCGGCCAATAGTTGGTCAAGGGTGCAGTGCCGAGCCTTATAGAGGGACTCCGTTTGCGCAGAAACCGGACGGCGAGTGTGATACAGCACGGTCATGTCGAAGCCTTGCGCCCGCTTGGCCAACGTTTGGCCGATCCGCCCAAAGCCGATAATCCCCAGCGTTTTCCTGGAAACGTCCTGCCCCAGACCAAAGCCGGTCAAGGTCGCCTTTGTCCATTGCCCTGATCGAACAAAAGCATCTGCTTGCGGCAGCCGACGGGCCAGCCCAATCATGAGTCCCATCGCCAAGTCGGCAACGGCATCATCGGTAACGCCAGGTGTGTTGGTCACCATGATCTTCCGCAGCCGCGCCGCTGCGATATCGATGTTGTTGTAGCCAACACCCGTGTTGCAGATCAGGCGAAGTTTTGGACAGGCCGAGATCACTTCGGCATCGATACTGTCCCATGCGGCGGTCAACACGGCATCCGCATCGCTCATCAGCGCAATCAGACCCGCCTTATCCAGTTCCGCGCCAGGTGGCGCACAACGAACCTCACCGTATTTCGAAAGCGTCTCGACAACACCAGGCATATGTCGTGTAACTGCAATGATTCTTCTGGGCACTTAGCCTTTACTCCCGAACAATCTCGTCAAGATAAGTCCTGAGCTGAAGCAGAAGGCCCACCACGGGCCTTCTGTCATCCATTCCATTCGGATGTGACTTGCAGAATCCATCAACAATCGCAGAAAACCCTGATCACAACCAGGTTCCGCCCTGGCGTTCGTCAGGCTCGTTGAGATTGCTGGCGTCGAAGCCGTGAATCCAATCGAGGTGATGCGCCATGGCATCATGTGAAGCAAGACGTTCATCGCGTCGATCCCGGTTTTCGCCCGGCGGCAAGTGCAACATATCGCCAGTGGTGACCGAGGCATACACAACCTTGCGCGTCCGGCTACGACGCAGTCGCTCGTAACGCTCGAAGGTTTCTGCAATCGATTGAGAACCCGCAGCGGCGATACAGTCCGCAAGGACTACTGCATCCTCAATCGACTGGTTGGCACCCTGTCCATGGTGCGGCACCAGCGCATGCGCCGCATCACCGAGCAACGTTACCCGCCCCTTGCTCCAGCGACCGAGGATCATGCGATAAACCATGCCCCACCGCTCATTGACTGTCTTCAAGGTGTTCGAGGCGATCATTTCGACGAGAGCGGGATGCCAGTCCTTGAAGAGGCGCAGTTGTTCACCGTCGGCTGCATACGCGATCCCTTGTCGTATCGGCCACGTCGTCGGGGTGCGTTCAACGAGAAAGAAATTGACGTCTCCACGCCGATCTCCGCCGATCGGGTAGTGAAGGCAGTGGCCGGACTCACCCATCCAGTACTGGACAGCAGTCGGATCAGGCATGCTGGGCATTTTGTCGATCGGCACGATGCCGCGAAATGCCGTGTAACCCGCGTACAGGTAATCTTCATAGCCGAGCATCAGATTTCGTACGGTGGAACGTACCCCGTCAGCACCAACTACGATATCGGCTTCCGCTTTACTGCCGTCCTTGAAGTGCAGTACCACATGCTCGCCAGTATCATCGATACTTACTAGGCGTTTACCCAGGTGGATGCGCTCCATGCCCACCTTGCTGGAGAGAATCCTCTGCAACTCGGCCCGGTGGATGCCGAGAAATGGCGCACCATAACGGTCTCGATACGACTGCCCAGCGGCGTGCCTGCCGATTTCATTGCCAGTTTTTCCGTCCCGGTAGATCAAGGCAGAAATTTCGAAGCCGGCCTCGTCCAGCTCCTCCCCCATACCCCAGTGGTCATAATAAAAACGCGTGGCATTAGCGGCCAAGGCGACCGCAGCCCCCACCTCACGCAACTCGTCCGCTTGCTCGTATACGTCGACATCGATGCCGTGCTGACGCATCGCAATCGCAAAGGTCAAGCCGCCGATACCGCCACCGACCACAGCAATACGGCGTAGTTTATTAGTTTCTTTTGTATTCATAAAATTTTCTCCGTCTTCTAGAGTTTGGCTACACATAGACATCGCACGCCGACATCACGTGTGAAGGAGCATTTAAAGCATTCCATTCCACACAACTCATAAAGCATGACTTTTGTGCATCTTTTTAATGCCTCAGACGAAGCTGCTAACTCTGGAAAAGCCCAGCGATGCCATGGGTCATTTTTACTGCGCTGCTAATAGAGTCCTGTTTCCTCTGTCGCACCCAGTCCTGCAAGAGAACGGCTGCACAACTCGACGGAGGAAGCACAGGAAGTTGACAAGAAAGATCCTATATCTCGAAATTTTCTTACTCAATGCACTAAGGGATATAGCAACCATTACCCCAGGTTATACTGCAACAAACAAAGATAACCAAAATAATGAATGCCGGAGGACCATGGTCCGATCTGGCGCGCGCTAGCCTGGAATAAATTTTAAGGAGATACGCCCAAGACGGTCTTCCAATCACTATGATGGCCGGTGCTGCCAAAAAGGAGCTCACAGCACCGGCCATACCTCAATCAGGCAAGTGATTATTTGAAACCTTAACTAGCCGGACTCAACTTGGAGCTCTTCTTTGCCAACGCAGTTGCCGGCAACAGAAACCTCGCAAGAGCAGGCAAGAGAATCAAGGCGCCCACCATATTCACCACGAACATAAATGCGAGCAGTATTCCCATATCGGCCTGGAACTTGATCGGTGAAAAGCCCCAAGTAGCGACTGCCAAGCCCAGAGTAACACCAGTGAGCACAACCACTTTCCCGGTGAAAAGCAGTGCATGATAGTAAGCCTCCGACAGGCTCATGCCCTGCCTCAGACGGGCCATTGTCACTGTTAGTACGTAAAGGGCATAGTCGATGCCAATCCCAACGCCAAGCGCAATGACTGGTAGTGTTGCAACCTTGACACCAATACCGAGCGCCACCATCAGTGCCTCACAAAGCATCGAAGTCAACAATAGTGGCAAAATCGCGCACACAACGGCACGCCAAGAGCCAAAGGTCACAAAAGCGAGCACTGCCACGGCAGCATAAACGAGCAACAACATTTGTCCATTTGCTTTCCGGACCACGATATTAGTGGCTGCCTCGATGCCCGAATTCCCTGCCGCCTGTATGAACTTAACAGTCTCCGTATCGTTACGCAGCGCAAAATCCTCAATTTTGGCGACCACCTGTTGCAAGGTCTCGGCTTTATGATCCTCGAGGTATATATACACTGTAAGCATATCGCACGCCTGACTATACAGCTCACGCGGCGTACGCATCAGAACAGCGTTGATCATCCCTTGGGAACGCGGAACATCGAACCAAGAGAAACTGCCCTCGTTCATCCCGACAGTTGCGCGGCGCGAAAATGCAGCAAGGGAATTGGTCGCGGACACACCTTCCAACTGCTGCAACTCCCACTCCAGCACATCAACCTTCTGCAAGGTGGAGTATGCCGAACACTCTCCCGGTGCCGTTTTTACCATGGCGACGAAGATATCGCTGCTCGCCGAATAATTAGCGTTCATGAACGCGCTGTCACGGTTATAGCGTGAATCCTGGCGCAACTCCGCGGCCCCCGCGTCCAAGTCGCCGATCTGCAGACTGAAACTGACATAAAACGCGGCCAGTCCCACCGCAAAGCCAACACAAATTGCACGCAGTGCCCATTTACGCCGGGTAAAGTGATCGAGAAAAGCCCAGAGAGGATGTTTCTTGTGTTCCGGATCAGAAAGATCCATCAACTCGGCCCTGAGGCTGCGCTTCGCTGCACGCGGGCTGACACCAGTAAAAGAAAGAAGGATAGGTAACAGCAGCAGATTTGTGAAAATAAGCGCGGCCATCCCCAAGCTTGCAGTTATCGCGAGGTCCTGAATGGCGGGAATGTCGATCACCATCAACACCGCAAATCCGACACCATCCGCCATCAAGGCAGTGAAGCCCGCCAAGATCAACCGGCGGAAGGTATAGCGAGCCGCGATCCACTTATGCGTGCCACGGCCAATGTCTTGCATAATGCCGTTCATCTTCTGCGCGCCGTGGCTGATACCAATGGCGAAGACCAGAAAAGGCACAAGGACAGAGTACGGATCGAGTTCGTAGCCCAGAGTGGTCAACGCACCCAGCAGCCAAACCACAGCAATCAGAGAACACGAGACGACTAGAGCTGTACTGCGCCAGCATCGCGTATAACCGTACAAGACGATTGTACAAATTACGACTGCCAACGCAAAAAAAGAGATAACCTCGTACAGGCCACTAATTAGATCACCAACAATCTTTGCAAAACCGGTAATGTATATGCGGGTCGTATCGCTCTCATACTTTGCTCTTAGCGCCTCCAGTTTCTCTGAAAACGCATGGTAGTCCAAGCGCTCTCCCGACGTCGTATCCCGCTCCAGAAGTGGCAAAAGGATGATACTTGAACGAAAGTCAGCTGCCACCAACGCACCAATCTCGCCGGAGCGCTCAATATTGGTACGCAGCCTCGCCATTGATGCAGGCGAGCCATCATACCCCTCGTCAATGACAGGCCCCCCCTCAAACCCATCTTCCGTGACCCCCATCCAGCGGGTAGAAGGGGTCCAAATGGATTTCATGTAAGGTCGTTCAACGCCGGGGAGCAGGAACAGATCATCATTGAGTTTCCGAACCGTCTCAAGATAGTCGGCATCGAAAATTGTTCCATCGGTATTTTCAACCGAAATACGAACGACATTACCTAATCCAGCCAGGTCAGACTTGTGTGCAAGATAGTTGGCAATGTATGGGTGGTTAGTTGGGATAATCCGCTCGAAACTCGCCCCGAGCTCAAGGCGAGTAGCCTGCCAACCAAGCAGAGCCGTTAGCACAGCGCAAAAAATCATCAACACAAGACGGTTATTAAATAATAATCGCTCTAAAAAAGATCCCGATTTCGCATCAAACTCACTTATATTCCGGATGACCGGATGCTCGCCCATATCATGCATAACTGTCATTGCGCCAACTCCTCGCGGTGTTCCATTTCGGTAATACGGGAAACTCCGCGCAAACCACTCTGTACGATTACACCATCAGTAGCCAAAGCCAGGCCTGTAACGGGTGCCAAATTGTTCGTAGGCACCTGCAGGAAAGTTCGTCCGCCGTCCTTACTCCGGAAGACCTGACCCCTTTCGTTCGCCAATAGAAATGTGTCGCCCGCCACATAAACACCAGCACTGATTGTGGCCTCGGGCATTTCGACGCGGGTCCAATTCCCCCCACCATCATCGCTTCTGTAAAGCCGCCCTTTCAGACCGTATACGAGCATGACCGACGGCGATGCGGTTATACCGAATATCGTAGCGTTACTCGGCGACTCGATCCTTGAGAAGGTCCCGCCCCCATTACTAGACTGTAAAAGAAGCCCCTGCTCTCCGGCCAAGTACAGCTTTCCTTGGACGGTCACCGCGCTATAAATGTGGAAGCCATCCGCGTCTTGCACGCTCCCCATTAATGACTCCCAGGATTTGCCACCATCCGAAGTGGAGAAAGCCAACCCATATGCCCCGAAGATCATTCCATTCAAAGCATCATCAAAAAAAACGGCCAAAAATGGCTTGTCAGCGCCTTCAGCAACCAAGCGCTCAGCCTCTCTGATACGCCGTTGCGAGTCGCCGGAATCGTCTGCCTCCCTGCGTGCGGCCTCCAACTCAATCTGCGCGACCGCCACCCCGTCGAGCTGCTTCACCCACGTCTCACCGCCGTCGGAGCTATGGATAACGACACCGCTATGACCAACAGCCCACCCATTTTCTGAGTCACTGAATGCCACTCGGGTAAGTGTCGTCGAGACAGGAACGCGCCCCTGGCGCCATGATTTACCTTGATCATCAGACAGCAACACCACGCCACGCTCGCCAACTGAAACCAGTCGACTTCCAGCATTTGCGACAGATAGTTGTACAACCGGGTGTAACCCGACTAACTCCGGAGCAGGCTGATCAAGAACACTGTCCGCCCAACTACTGGTGGCGAGTAATAGGGTGGATGCGAATGCTATGGCCAACATAGCCCCTCTCCCCCATGCACTACGCGATAGAAATGACGTCATGGAAACATCCCGAAAACTCGAATACGCGAAAATAAATTGGACACTCGGGCCTCAAGCAAGCCCCCTCAATAGAAAACGCTCTATTGAGGGGGCTTCGCTTATTTACTGTCTAGCGAGCACTTTCGCTAGCCATCGTATCGGGACTGAAATAGCCCGTTCTGCGTGGAGGGACAATTTTCAGACTGTCTACGTACTGAAGTGCTGCGAGCGTATTTGCCTGCAGGTTGTAAACAGCCGTAAAGTTGTTGGTTGCGAGCATTTCTGCCTCAGGAACGACTATGCCCATGACCTGAGACGTTCTCCACAGCTTGCCATCGGCGTCATAGCCATCAACCAAGAGTGCTGTCCAGCTATCTTCATCGATATAAAAGCGGCGCTTTGGTACAGCATGTCGCTTACCCGAGGCAAGAGTGGCCTCTACCTCCCACACACGATGTAACTCCCAACGCACGTGGTCAGGGTTTGTGTGGAAGGGCACAAAGGCCTTCTCATCGCCAACAGCGAAGAACTTGTTAGTGTTGTAAGGAACGTACATCTCGCGCTTACCAACAAGCTTCCAGTCGTATCGATCTATACGGCTGCGCAGGCCATTCATCTCATCGAAATAGTTTGCCCCCGATGCCATGAAGTCAGGAGTGTCATAACTGACCGTAGGTGCCCGGCGAACACGACGCTGCCCAACAAGATATTGCCATACTTGCGGCTGCTTGGACATATCCAAGGTCTCATGCACGAGCATCTGCTCCCCCGCCTTGAAGCTAGGAGCGGTAATGCCAAACCGATAGAACTGGTAGACATTATTGTACTGATCAGCACTACCATCTTTCAGATAATAGTTTGCCTGTTCATTGATCATTGCCTTCGAGGCCATGAACCGCTTTCCGTCCGGAGTGCCAACGAAAACACGAAAGTCAACATCCAAAGATGCAGGGTGGGGACGAACGAGGTGATTCCAAATCGCTTCGTTACCATTCTGCGGAATCGGAAACGGCACGGCTCCCCATGCGCCGGTGAAACTGAGACCATCATCGGTCAGCTTGGCCTCGGTTGCCGCTTTGAACGTATTGTCATAGACCCACTGGGGAGCACCTGCAGTGCGGTGTGTCGGATAGACGTCTACACGGTAAGTCGGGTATTTCTGCAACAACGCGACAACACCTTCGGACAACTTATCCTCGTACTGACTCATGTTCTCTGCGGTGATGCTGAAAACTGGCTTTTCCTCGGAAAAAGGATCAGGGTATTTACCATCACCAGAACCTGGAATTGGAGTAACATACGCCCCCCGCCATTCGGGAATAGACCCGTCTGTATTCCCAGCCCGCTCTGCCCCCAACGGGGTCAAGCTGCTTTTAAGACGCTCTGCCTCTTCTGCAGAAACCGCCGCCAAAACAACCGCCGGCGTCAGGACGGCAAACACCGCGGCGATTACAATATTTTTAGCACTCATATTTCCACCTTATTATTAGAACGTACGCTGAATTGAAAACGAAATGAAATCACGGTCTTTATGCGCCTGATCATAAGACGCATAAGGCCCTACAGATGCCTTGGAAGTGGCGGTGCCTGCATTACCGAAATAAGTCGTATAGTTGAGCCCTACCTTCCAGCTATTATCGATCGTCGCATTCGCACCAATGCTAAAGTCGCCCCCCTGCTCGGGGCTGAGACTCACTACCGCCGACCGACCGCTTATGCCATAACCGATGCCAATCGGCACCTGCAAGTCAACCTTTGGCAGAACCTGGAAATACTCCATCTGCAATACTGTACGCATTGCCAATGCATCACGTGTATGAGTCTCGTTCTGCGACTCGTAGAATGTCTGCGATGGTTTGTGGGTAACGCTCAGGAGGCGGTTGAAGGCGAGCTCGGATACAATGCTGGCCGCATCCCAGATACTATTGGCTGGCTGAATCGAAATAGCCGATAGGTTGATATGCAGGGAGTTACCACGCGCATACGGGGTATTACCACTGTTATCGGCAGCGAGCCCAAGATCATTCAGGATCAGGTCACCCGGAATAACCAATGGCACATTGCGTCGGGTCGAGATTTCCGCCGCAACGTTAACGCCACTGAACACCGTCGACGCACTTGCACCGTAAACCCTGATGTTCTTGGCGTACATGAGGTTGTAGATGCCCCCTTCCAGAGCCCCCTCACGATCCCTAATGGACGGAATATTCACGACAGGAATTGGCCCCTTGTCGTCGTATCGGGCGGCATAGAGCCCATAATCCACGTCACCATGCTGGATTTTTACCTGCAAGCCCCACTGGCCTTTATCGTCACCACGGTAAGTGCGCCCCCTGGTGGCATAAGACGAGTGGTTACCGTTCAGAGCTGCAAGCGGATGGATGAGCAGATCACTACCTGGCCCGACAAAATCTACCGGGCTGAAATAACTGCCAACGCCGGGAAGTCGGTGCTCCTTCCATTCAAATTGCAGATAGGAACCAATGCTCACCTTGTCGGTTAAGGACAGGTTTCCGGAGATCTGGTTAACCGGCATGGCAACTTCCTTGAACTGCACATTCGGCAGGGAAAGTGCCTTCACAGCATCGATAGGCGTTTGAGCGGCTGCTATAGCATTGGCCCCAAGGAAAAGCGACTCGCCATAAATCAGCGTATGCCGACCGGCACGCAAGGAAAGCATCTGATCGCCAATGCCAAACTTTCCGTATACGAAAGCATCGGCAATTTCTGCGTCCCTGCCCATCACGTCCCGAGATGCGTTCGGAAGCCTGTTGTTAGCGCCTCCATTCACCGCAGCAATCGTGTTTGCCGGGTGTCCAGCTTTGGGGAAGTCGTTACGACCATCCGCATAGACATCGTCATACCAGCCAGCACCCGATACACGGAAACCGACATCCTTATAGGCAACGTCCAGCTCGGAAAGAATATCGAATCGATTATTGATCAGACCTCCTTTCTTGAACCCGAGATTACCGAAGTCCGTGCCTGGTTGAGCACCACGCTGATTTGCAACTTCGGGATCGGCATCCTTCAGTCGCCAAGCCGCCGTATATTTAACGGTGTTGTCCCAGCGAATCCTGAGGTCGCCATCGTTTTTCACTTCAAATGCGTGAGCGGTGCCAAATGGAATGACCGTGCCGATGATAAGAGTGGCGATTGCGGCGGAAAGCGTCTTGACTTTCAACGGTGCTGCGTAAGACCAGTGATGGCATGCCTGACTGGCATGATGACTGCTATTAGACATAGTTGTTGTATTCTCTCTTTTATTTTTGTGTGTGAGACGAAAAGCACCAGCAATACCCCGACCCACAGTCGGGGCTTTTATCCTCCATGTGGCAGATTCAGTTACGAAGGAAATCAATCACCAGCCGATTGAAGGCATCGGCATGTTCCCACTGAGCCCAATGGCCACAACGCGAGAACACATGCAACTGTGCGTCAGGCATGAAGTTGATAAGTTTCAGACCATTGTCCAGCGGTACAAAACGGTCATCGCGCCCCCAAGTAACCAACGTTTTATTGGGGATCTTATGCACCTGATCGACCACATCCCATGCAGTTACCGGAGTCAGCTTAGAACTCGCAACAAAGTTCTTGAGGTGCTCAGGACGAGAAAGGATGTTATTCCAGCGATTCTGCCGCAACTCCTCTGTAATGGCAGAGGGATCGAAGACGAATACATTCAACATCTCAGCGAAATTGGCCGGCGTTGGATCGCTGTAGAGTCGAAACATATGCCTGAGGCCTTCCTGCGGATTCGGCTGAAGCAGGCTCTTACCCATTCCCGCCGGCCCCATCAGAACCAACCGATCAAGCCTGTCCGGGAACTCGAGCGCAAAGTTCAGTGCCGTAGCTCCCCCCATGGAGTTACCCACCAAATGAGCTTTCTCGATGGACAAGCCGTCCATGAGTCCCTTGACCGCACGAGCATTCAGCAAGCCCCGCTGGGTATCGGTAACGACTTCGTCCGTTTTATTGAAACCGGGACAATCAAGCAAGATCACTCGAAAACCAGCATCGGCCAGAGGCTCAATATTCTTGTAGTAATTGCTCCATCCGCTGGCACCTGGGCCACCACCATGCAGCATAATCACGGCTTCACCTTGCCCCGCCTCGTTGTAATGAAGGCGAAAGTTACTCAGCCCTGGCTCGTCAATGACCAGGTACTTGCTGGTTTCAGCTTCAGTGTATTTTGGCATTGGTCCATCCATTCAATGAGCCTGCAGGCCCGAAATTTAGCTGTCCCCTCATATATCGAGGGTATTTAGTTTCCGTTCCCTACACGGGGAGGCGGCAATTAACATCTGTTGCAGCACCATGTACCCAGACGAATAAAGATAAGCGAGCAAATATCTTCACCGTCTGAAGAGTCGCGCCTTTAGCACAATATGTGCCTCTATATTCTAGATCCGAGATCAGTTCCGCTCAGAGCAGCAAACCGGCTTTCGAAAAACATTACAGATGCGCGATGCACAAGCATTAATGCCAATATCGTGCCAAGTAGTCAGGAGCACATCCAAGCAGAAAAATAAGCAACTGTTTTATATAGACTTATTACAAAAAACGACAATAAAACGAAGAGCGAGCACTCTCATGGGCTTGGTATCAGGTGCTAACGTGGACGAGGAATGCAGCGATATTCATAATTTTATGAAACCTGGATCAATGGTACTGATTCCACCTCATCAAATCCTGAAATCATCACTTCATGTCATCCATTCCCGAGCCTCAAAAGCGATCAACTGAGGCACATTCAGAGCACCCACCGCAGCTGTGCTGATGCGGCCAAAGTGAATCGCCCCTGGTTTCGTAGACACCTCCAGGCCCTATACTGAAGGCACCTAGGAGGGCGCATGAGCCAAGTACGATACACAGAAGAATTCAAAATCGAAGCCGTCAAACAGGTGGTAGACC
>Ga0172382_10003622_pt1 | contig 24303 bp, 19 predicted proteins | sample Leawel138RmetaG_FD_122245 | JGI IMG/M metagenome (GOLD analysis project Ga0172382, IMG submission 122245) | Leachate microbial communities from a municipal landfill in Southern Ontario, Canada - Leachate well 138R metaG | ecosystem: Engineered > Solid waste > Landfill > Unclassified | place... | reverse complement strand
CGGCGCCGCACCCTACCAACGAGTGCGGGAACCTACCCCAGCGTCGGTTTTTTTGTCGCCGGGCCGCTCCCAAGACAAAAAGCACCCCCTCGGGGGGCAGCGCCGCCGCGACAGCGGGAAGCGTGGGGGCATTTTTTTGTCGCCGGGCCGCTCCCAAGACAAAAAGCGCCCCCTCGGGGGGCAGCGCGGTCGCGTAGCGGCACTTCCTTATAGTCAACTGATCAGCGACACGCCGTGACGGTATTGGCTGGGCGGAATGCCCAGGTTGCGGCGGAAGAATCGGGTGAAATGATGGGGTTCGGAAAACCCCAGCCCATCGGCCAGTGAATTGACGGACGTCGTGCATTCCCCCAGCGTCTTGAAGGCGCGTTCCATGCGAAGCGTGTTCGTGTACAGAATGGGCGACATCCCGGTGCACTGCCGGAATAGCGAGAAGAAATGCTGGCGCGACAAACTGTGAATGCTCGCCAGTGCTTCACAGGTAATGGTCTGGTCCAGGTGGTCTCCGATGTAGTGCAAGGCTCTGAGTATCCTGGCGTCGGGGCGATGCTGCATTTTTATCCGGTAAGTATCGATCCAGTTCCTGCGGACGGCGAACAGGTGGGTCACCGCCAGCATGAAGTCCGACAACGCCGTCTCTACCGCTCGATTGAGCAAGCCGTCCGGGCTGGTGCCAAGCATCTCGTAGATGAGCTTGTCGACCAGTTTGCGGACCGCCGCCGAGACGGGAACCTCGGGCGCGGGAAAAAAATCGGCCATGCCGCTGCCTGACAGCAGCGCATCGTGCTCGGCCAGCCAGGTGGGTTCCATGCAGAGGATCAATACCGTGCTGCGTTGCCCTGGCAAGGGTTGCAGCTTGGCGTGCGGCTCCCAGGCGTTGATCAGTATCAATGAATCCTCAGACAGCCGAACCGTCTGGCCGCGTACCGTATAGAACGCATCGTCGCCATTCACCTTGATCAGAACATGGCACTGGGGGTGCGCGTGCGTGACCAGGTCATGATCGGAATCAAGCATTGATGCTCGTCCGAATGCGCCCTGGTATAGCCTGATGGCCTTGGTCATCCGTGTCTCCGTAATCTGAAACCCGACGTCTTTGCAACTTGTTCTTGTCGTGGATACGGGCACGCCAATGGCACCCTATCCCGAGCTTGGAATTTTCAGAATATCCAGAAACCGCCCAACTATCTAGCTACCGATGGCAACGTAAGCCGGAGGCGTTAGTTTTTTTCACACGCTATACCTGGACGGTGAATTTTCTTATTGCCCCGGATGCCCCGGACCGTCACGGCTTCGGGCAATCCCGCGTATGGGCGCGTCCTGCCGCAGACAACCCAAAAGATTCAGACTGCCGGGTATGGCGGCAGCCATGTCGCGCTCACTATCATTCGTCGCTCTTGATCCGGCAATTCCGCCGGTGTTGTGCTATCAAGCGCGGTGGACCTATGAAAAACGAATCGGGTGACAAGACACGCAGCACGGCGGACTTCCTGCTGGAGGGGCTGGCCGAAATCGGCATCGATTACCTGTTCTGCAATATGGGAACAGATCATGCCCCCATCATCGAGGAACTGGCCCGCAGACGCGAGCAGGGCCAGACCGTTCCCAAGATCATACGATGTCCCCATGAAAGCACGGCCGCGCACATGGCCGCGGGCTACGCGCTGGTAACGGGCAAAGGCCAGGGCGTGCTGGTCCATGTGGACGTCGGGACGGCCAATGCATCAATGGCCATGCACAACCTTTTCCGCAGCCGCCTGCCGGTGCTGCTGATGGCCGGCAAGGCACCCTTCACCGCCTTTGGCGAATTGACCGGTTCGCGCGACAACTACGTGCACTACATTCAGGAGCCTTTCGACCAGGGCAGCCTGGTGCGTCCGTTCGTCAAATGGGAGTGGACCTTGCCTTCGGGCGTCGTGGTCAAGGAAACCCTGCGGCGCGCCCACAGCTTCATGCAAAGCGAGCCCCAAGGCCCGGTCTATCTGATGCTGCCGCGCGAAACGCTGGCCGAGAACTGGGCGCCGGATCAAATCCGTGCCTATCCGGCGACGCAATTTGGCGCCACGGCGCCCAGCGGCGCGGACCCCCAGCTGTTGCATGCCATTGCCGAACGCCTGCTGAATGCGCGGCACCCCATTCTGATCACGTCCTTCGGCGGCCGTAATCCGCGGACGTCGGCCGCCATCGAGAAGCTGGCTGCCCTGGTCGGCATACGGGTTTTCGAATCGAACTCGGTCAACAACATCTCGCACGAGGGCCCCAACTTCTGCGGGTTCCAGCCCGGCGGCGCCCTGGGGGATACCGATGTCGGTCTGCTCGTGGATACCGACGTGCCCTGGTTTTCCCGCGATGTGCGGCCTCATCCTGACACCTACTGGGCCCAGATCGACGTCGACGTGCTCAAAACGGCATCGCCGATGTGGAGTTTCCCGGCCAATGCGCGGATCCAGGCCGACAGCGCCCGCGTGCTGGAACAGTTGATCGAGGCGGTGGAGCAACGGGCCACGCCGACGTTCACGGCGCGCGCCACGGAGCGTAATGCCCAGATCGAGCAGGAGCGCCAATTGAGGCTCGGTGAGACCCGAAACAAGGCGGCCGAGCCGGGAAGCCTTGGACGCATCAACCCGCACTATTTGTTCGCCGAGCTCGACAAGCGTCTGCGCCCGCAAGACATGGTGTTCAACGAAGCCATCCGCAATTCGCCCGCTTTGACTGCTCAACTTCGCCGTCCGCTGCCGGGCACACTGGTGCGCGTGGGCGGTGGCGGATTGGGCGCGTCGGGCGGCATGGCGCTTGGCGCCAAGCTTGCCGATCCCGACATCATGGCGGTTCAGGTGGTGGGCGATGGCAGCCTCTACTTCAACAATCCAAGTTCAGTACTGGCGGTATCGAGCGCTTACCAGCTGCCCATTCTGACCGTTGTCATTGACAACGCAGGTTGGTCCGCGGTGAAGGAGTCGACCTTGCGCGTCTATCCCGATGGGTATGCCAAGCACAGCGACGAGTTTGAAGCCGAACTGCCCAGTCAAGCCGATTTCGCCAAACTCGGCGCCGCCTTTGGGGCCCATGGCGAATGGGTCGACGATCCGGACCAGGTGGCCGGGGCGCTCGACCGATGCATCAAAGCAGTCAAATCGGGGCGCTCCGCCGTCCTCCATGCCAAGGTGGTACGAATTTGATTCTGGAGACAATCATGCTAAGAAGAAGCTGCTGGACCGCTGCTGCGCTGATCGCGCTGACTACCGCTGTGCCTTTCGGCGCCACGCTGCATGCCGCCGAAACCTTCCCGTCGAAACCCTTGCAGATCATCGTCACGTATGCGCCGGGCGGCTCGACAGACTTTGCCGCCAGGAACCTGGCGATCAGGCTGGAAAAAAAGCTGGGACAGACCGTGGTGGTGGTCAACCGACCCGGCGCCAGCGGCACGATAGGCGTCATGGCGGCAGCAAACGCCAAGCCGGATGGCTACACCCTTTTGCTGGGCATGAATACCGAGATGGTCATCATTCCCCAGGTACAGAAGGTGAGCTATCAATCCACCGACTTCGACCCGATCGCCATCGTCGGCTCCACGCCGCTGGTATTGATAGGAAAGAAGAGTTTCCAGGCGGATTCCTTCAGCGAGCTTCGCGACGAAATCGGGCGACAGCCGGGCATTTACAACTTCGGCGGTGCGGTGGGAAGCCCCGCGCACATTGCCGGGGAATGGCTGAAAAAAGACACCGGCCTCAACATCACGCACGTTCCTTACAAGGGCGGCGCCCAGGCGGCGAACGATGTGGCGGGCGGGCATCTGGATCTGTATTTTTCGGGCATTCTGCCTTCCAAGGCCCTGATCGACGCGGGTGGCATCCGGGCTTATGCGGTGACCAGCGAGGCTCGGTCGCCCATTCTGCCCACCGTTCCCACGCTGAAGGAAGTCGGATTGCAGAATTTCTCGTTGGCCAACTGGACCGGCTTGTTCGTGCCGCGCGGCACGCCCGACGCGATTACGGCTCTGCTGAAGAAGCACGTCAATGACGTGCTGGCCGAGGCCGATTTCCGCGCCGTCATGGCCAAAGAAGGCATCGATGTCCCCGACACCGACTCGCCAGCCGCGTTCATCAAGGGGGAGCACGACAAATTCGAAGGCCTGCTGAAAGGACTTGGCCTGGCACGCTAACAAAATCCGACGCTGGGGTAGGTTGTCGGACTGGGCGGTAGGGTGTTGCGGAGCAAGTTTCCCTACCATTCAGACATCACTCTTCACCAGCGGAATCACGCGTGTTGACTCTTCCACATCTTCTGAAAGCCACGGCCCAAACCTACCGCAACCGCAACGCGATCATCGATCCAGCGGGCAATCTGAATTGGGGCCAGTACGCCGACCGCATCGCCCGCAGCGCGGGCATGCTGCAACAACTGGGCCTGAAGCCGGGCGACCGTTACGCCACCCTGTGCCGCAACTCCGTCAACCATGCGCAGTTGCTGCTGGCGGGCTTCTGGTCCGGCATCATCCCTGTCCCGCTGAATTTTCGTCTGTCAGCCGTCGAGATCGGCGCGATGTTGGAGGACGCCCGTTGTGACGTGCTGATGATCGACGACGACCTGTGCCATTTCCTGGATCAGCCCGCGCTGCAACCGTGGCGCGCCCGCGCGGTGCGCGTGCACGTGCAGTCCACCGGCAATCCGGCCTTGCCCACGATGGCCCAGCTGGTGGCGGCCAGCAGCCCGGTTGGCGCGCATGCGTGCCAGGAGCAGGACGAAGCGCTGCTGCTGTACACCGGCGGGACCACCGGCCGCGGCAAAGGCGTGCGCCTGACTCACCGCAACATTGTTGCCAATGCCTTGCAGCTCTCCAGGGTGATGTCGCCGACGCCGGACGACATTTATCTGCATGTTTCTCCGATGTTCCATTCCACCGACCTGAAAGCCACCGTGGTCACGATGTTCGGCGGCGGTCACGTTTACTTGCGCGATTTCTCGGTTGACGGCGTGCTCAAGGCGATTGAGGAGCACGGCGTCACGATTGCCAGCCTGGTCCCAACCATGATCGTCAGCATTTTGAAGGAGGCCGATCTCGATCGATACGATCTTGGCCGCTTGCGCCTGATCAGCTACGGCACATCGCCGATAGACGAGCACTGGCTGCGCAAAGCCATGGAAAGCTTCTCGCATGTCGGCTTCCATCAATGCTACGGCTTGACCGAAACCTCGCCCTATCTGGCCATCCTGGACGAGCATGCCCACCGGCAGGCGCTGTCCGATCGGCCGGCGTTGCTGAAAGCGGCGGGACGGCTTCTGCCCGGCACCACCATGCGCCTGCTCGATGATGGCGGCAACGAGGTGCCCGCGGGGAGCCCTGGCGAGATCGTGGTCTGCGGCCCGCAGGTTGCCGCGGGCTATCTGAATCGGCCGGACGAGAACAGCGATACGTTTCGCGACGGCTGGCTGTATACCGGCGACGTCGGTCGCCTGGATGAGGACGGTTACCTTCATGTCCTCGACCGCAAGAAGGAAATGGTGATCACGGGCGGCGAAAACGTCTACACCCGCGAGGTGGAGTTGGTGCTGCACCGGCATCCGGACATTGCCGAGATTGCCGTGCTCGGCATCCCCGACGCGCAATATGGCGAAGCCTTGCTGGCGGTGGTGGTGCCCGCCGCCGATAGAACGCCGCAACCGGCGCAGATCATCGAGTTCTGCCGCCAACATCTGGGCGGCTACAAGATCCCGCGGCAATTCATGTTCGTCGCCCAACTGCCGAGGTCCGCGCTGGGCAAGATCAGAAAGCACGAACTGCGGCAAACCTACCTGGAAACCAGACGCTGCGGCTAGCCCGGATGGGGTCAGCCGCGTCAAATGCGGCGCGCCAAGAACCGGTTCCGATTGCTTGCCCGGCAAATAAATCAAGGAGACATTCATGTACGCTTATCGCCAAAAACCCCGCTGGGGAGCCGCCTTGTTGGTGGCGGCACTGACGACGCCGACGATCAGCGCCGCGCAGGATTGGCCGCAACGCCCGATACGGCTGCTGGTTCCTTATGCGGCAGGAGGTTCCACCGATATTGCCAGTCGGTTGATTGCCCAGCGGCTCTCGCAAACACTCAAGCAGCCGGTGGTCATTGAGAACCGGGGCGGCGCGGCAGGTTCGGTGGGGGCGGCGTACTTTGCCAAATCCGCTCCTGACGATCATTTTTTTATGATGATCACGCCGTCTCAGTTGTCGATCAACCCGTATCTTTACAAAACCGACCTTGGCTATGATGCCGAAAAAGATTTCGTCTCGATCAGTCTGACTACTCAGACGCCTAACGCCATTGTGGTTTCACCCAAGCTAAAGGTGAATACCTTAAGCGAACTCATCGAGCACGGCCGCGATCATCCCAAAAAGATCGCCTATTCCAGCGCCGGTATCGGCAGTACCGGCCACTTGCTCAATGAATTCATCAAGACCCTGACCCAGGTCGATTTCCTGCATGTTCCGTATCGAGGCAACGGTCCGGCCATGCAAGCGCTGCTGGCGGGCGAAGTCCAGTTCAACACGGACAACCTGCCGCAACTGCTGCCTCAAATTCAAGCGGGCAAGGTCAAGCCCATCGCAGTGACCTCCAAGGAGCGGTGGTTTCAGCTTCCCGATGTTCCCACCGTGGCCGAGGCGGGCTATCCGGATCTCGCCACCAGTGTCTGGTTCGGCCTGGTCGGGCAGGCCAGTTTGCCCAAGCCCATCGTCACGCGCATGAACCAGGCGATCAATACCGTGCTGACCGATCCGGCTTTCATCGAAAGACTGAAAGAAGTGAGTCTGGAAGCCACGCCCAGCACGCCTGAGCAGATGGAGGCCCATGTGCGGGCCGAGGCGAAGCGCTGGTCCAAAGTAATCAAAGACTCGGGCGCGACGGCCGAGTAACGCATGTTGACCCCTGACCCATTCGGAGCTGTTCGTATGTCACACACCGCCACCCCGCGCAACGGCGGGGAGATACTGGTAGACGCCTTGAAGCTGCACGGCGTTGAGCACACGTTTTGTGTTCCCGGTGAAAGCTTCCTGCCCGCCTTGGATGCGCTGCACACGGTCGGCGACGCCATTCAGACCATCATCTGCCGCCAAGAGGGTGCGGCCGCCCACATGGCCGAGGCCTACGGCAAGTTGACCGGAAAGCCCGGGGTGTGCCTGGTCACGCGCGGGCCTGGCGCAACCAATGCCAGTATCGGTGTGCACACGGCCATGCAGGATTCGACCCCGCTGGTGCTGCTGGTGGGACAAGTGGGCACCAATCTGTTGGAAAGGCAGGCGTGGCAGGAAGTTGACTTGCGCGCGATGTTCGGATCAATGGCCAAGTGGGTGACCCAGATCGACCACTTGGAACGCCTGCCCGAAATGATTGGCCGGGCGTTCAAGGTCGCGGTCTCGGGCCGACCCGGACCGGTTGTGGTCGGCTTGCCGGAAGATGTGCTCTACCAGCGTCTGGACGTGGCCGACGCGCCGCCCCACCTCTGCGTACAGCCCCACCCCGGCCCGGCCGACATGCAGCGTTTGCGCGAACTGATCGTGCAGGCGCAGCGGCCGCTGTTGGTGCTGGGCGGGGGAGGGTGGAGCGCTCAAGCTTGCGCGGACATCGAGACGTTCGCGGAACACTTTCAACTTCCCGTGGGCACGGTGTTCCGCCGCCAGGATCTGTTCGACAACACCCACCCGAATTACGCGGGCGATATCGGGGTGGGGATCAACGAGGCGCTGGCCGCGCGCGTCCAGCGCGCCGATCTGGTGATTGCAGTGGGGGCGCGCTTGGGAGAGACCACGACGGCGGGCTACACCCTGCTGCCGGTGCCCACGCTGCACGCCACGTTTGTGCACGTCCACGCCGATACCGACGAGCTTGGCAAGGTCTACCACCCCGACTTGTGCATCAATGCCGGCATGGCCGAATTCGCCCAAGCCGCGAGCGCGCTGGCGCCCGACACCCGAGCCGAACGCGCCGCCTGGGCGGCCGACGCCAATGCCGACTACCGCGACACCCTCGTGCCCACCGCCATGCCGGGCGCGCTGAATCTGGCCGACGTGATCACGCACCTGCGGCAGACCGTAGCCGCCAACACCGTCATCACCAATGGGGCGGGCAACTATACGGGGTGGATTCACCGCTTCTACGCTTATCCCGGTTTCCGTACACAGCTGGCGCCGGCCAGCGGCGTCATGGGCTATGGCATTCCCGCCGCCTGCGCGGCGGCCATCGTTCATCCCGACCGGCCGGTGATCTGCTTTGCCGGGGATGGCTGTTTTTTGATGAACAGTCAAGAATTGGCCACGGCCAGGCAGTACCGGCTTCCCATCGTTTTCATTGTCGTCAACAACAATATGTACGGCAGCATACGCATGCACCAGGAAATCCACTTTCCGGGGAAGGTGTTCGGCACGACGCTTGAGAACCCCGATTTTGCCGCGCTGGCGGCCGCATACGGACTGGAGGGCATGGTGGTGGAGCGTACCGCCGACTTCCCCGCTAGTCTGGAGCGGGCTTTGGCCGCCAAGCAGGGGGCGCTGATCGAGTTGCGTATCGATCCGGAAGGCATCACACCCCGCACGACGTTGTCTGCCTTGCGCAGCAATAGTCCGCACCAACTGAACAATGAGACGTCGCCGCCAGCGGATGGTGCGCGCTGAGCACGTCATGGACATCAATGGAGCATCCATCATGATCGAATCGATCCCTCTGAATGAACGCCAGGCCCGTCTTGGCACGGCGGGCTTGCCCAGCCAGGATACCGAACGCTTTCTGCAGGCGGTCCAGGCTTGGGAGGCGCTGCCGGCAGGCGGCCCGCTGGACCGAGACCTGCCCCTGATCCAGGCCGTCTGCGGACAAGGGTGGCAACTGCTGGCGCGCTTGCCGCTCAAGTCCGAGCGCGATACGAACCAGAAAGACGTTGCGCATGTCATCACCCAACTGATGGCGGACGCCTCCTGGCGCTTCTTCAGGCACCACGCGCACGCGCTCTACCGCGACCTGACCGACAACGGCCGCAAGCCGTTGCGGGCCGACGAGCTGGCATGGAAGGCGGCGGCCCGCCTTCCCGGCGTGCTGCCGAGCGAAGAAGAACTCAGGGAGGAAAGCGAGCGTCTTCAGAAAGACAAGGACGGGTTGGAGATCAACCAGGGGCTGTTTTTCAGCCATCTGTTCACCGACCGCGCCATCGGTTCGCACTTGCTTCGCGCCATGTTGCGGCCCTTGCCACAGTCGTTCGAGTACCTGGACGAATTCCGGAAAACCGGCCGCTTGCAACTTGATAAGGCCCTGGTCGAAGTCAAAGGCCAGGCGGGCTTCCTGACCTTTCAGAATTTGCGCTACCTGAACGCGGAAGACGACACCACGATGGTGCCCTTCGAACTGGCCACCGACTTGATCCTGATGCACCCCGACCTGCGGATGGGCGTGATGCGCGGCGGGGTGGTGGACCATCCCAAGTACGCGGGTCGACGCGTGTTCTCGGCAGGGATCAACCTGACCCACATTTATCGCGGTAAAAAATCATACTTGGGGTTTCTCACCAAGAACCTGGGGTTCTTCAACAAGGTGCATCGGGGAATTGTCCCGCCCGGTCCCGACAGCCTGGATGTGCCGCTGGACGAGCCGGAGAACACCATTGAGAAACCATGGGCGGCCGTGGTGGAGACCTTCGCCATCGGGGGCGGGTGCCAGTTGTTGCTGGTGGCTGATTACGTGATTGCCGAGTCCGGCTCGTTTTTCAGTCTGCCCGCACGCAAAGAAGGCATCATCCCCGGGCTCGCCAACCTTAGGCTGCCCCGCTTTACCGGCGAAGCCCTGGCCCGGCAGGCCATCATGTTCGACAAGCTGTTCAAGGTCGACACCCCGGAAGGCCGGACCGTGGTCAGCGAAGTGGTTCCGCCGGATCAGATCGAAGCGGCCGTGGCCCGATGCGCCGCCAACGCGACGGGGGCGGGCATGGTCAGCATCAGCGCCAACCGCAAGGCGTTGCGCGCGCAGGCCGAGCCGATCGAGGCGCTGCGACAGTACATGGTGACTTACGCCAAAGAACAGGCTTTTTGCCATTTGAGCGAAGACTTGATCAACAACCTGGAAAAGAACTGGAATGCCAAAGAGCGCAAGCTCTGACACCGGCAATCCGCATCGGGTTTCTACGAGAAAAATTATGTCTGCTGATAGTCCGGATCTTAAGCTTTACATCGATGGTCAATGGCTGGGCGCCGAGGGCCGGGAGACCTTGCCGCTGATCAACCCCGCAACCGGCCAGACCCGGGGGGACCTCCCCGTTGCCACTGTTGCCGACCTGGATCGGGCGCTGCAATCGGCGGCCAAGGCCTGGCCGGCATGGGCCGCCACGCCCGCGGTTGAACGCGGCCGCCTCATGCGGCGCGCCGCCGAGATCATCCGTTCCCGGCGAACAAGCATTGCCCGCCTGCTGGTGCTTGAGGAAGGCAAGCCGTTGTCGGAGGCGCTGACCGAGGTCGACGGCGCCGCCGGTCACATCGAGTGGATGGCCGAAGAAGGGCGGCGCGGGTACGGCCGCATCGTGCCCGGTCCCGCGGGGATGCGGCAGAACGTGCTGAAAACGCCGATAGGCGTGGCCGCCGCGTTCTCGCCGTGGAACTTCCCGGCAACCACGCCGGCCCGCAAGCTTGGCGCGTCGCTGGCCGCGGGCTGCTGCTGCATTCTGAAAGCGCCGGAGGAGGCGCCCGCCACCGCGATTGAAATGGTGCGCGCGTTTGCCGAGGCGGGTGTGCCAAAAGGCGTGATCAACCTGGTATTCGGCGTGCCCGCCCAGATATCCAGTCACCTGATTGCCTCGCCGGTGGTTCGCAAAGTGTCATTCACCGGGTCCACCGCGGTGGGGCGCCAGCTGGCGGGACTGGCCGCCGCGGCCGTCAAACCCATTACCATGGAACTGGGCGGCCATGCTCCGGTTCTGGTTTTCGACGACGTGGACGTCGACAAGGTCGTATCGCTTTGCATCGCGAGCAAATACCGCAATGCCGGACAGGTGTGCGTTTCGCCCACGCGGTTCTATGTGCATGAGCGTATCTACGACCGTTTTGTCTCGGCCTTCACCCAGGCGACCCAGGCGCTCACGCTGGGCTCGGGGCTCGAAAGTGAAACCCAAATGGGACCGTTGGCCAATACTCGGCGGCTGGCCTCCATTGAGAACGCGGTGGCTGACCTGGCCCATGCCGGCGCCCGGCTGACCACGGGCGGCGAACGACTGGACCAGGCGGGCAACTTTTTTGCGCCGACTGTCTTCGCCGACGTTCCGCCGCAAGCGCGCGCCATGCGCGAAGAGCCCTTCGGTCCGATCGCCCTGCTCATGCCGTTTCGCGACGAAGCGTCGGTCATCGAGCATGCGAATGCGCTTCCGTATGGCTTGGCCGCGTACGCTTTCACCATGGACGCCGGCCGCCAGTTGCGGCTTTCCGAGAGCCTGGATACGGGTATGCTGGGCCTCAACACCTTTTTCATCAACGGGCCCGAAACGCCTTGGGGCGGCGTCAAGGACAGCGGTTTCGGCAGCGAGGGCGCCACCGAAGGCCTGGAGGCCTATCAGGCCACCCGCCTGGTCGTGCAAGCCTTCAATCCCCTGTAGCCGTCGGTATTCGCCCATCTGGAGCAATCTATGTCTGTTATCAAGCAGGAAACGCAAGCGGTCCGCACATTGAGGGAATGGTTGGACCGACTGGCCGAGCAGGATCGGCTCGCGTTGATCAAGGAAGGAAAGTCGCTGCATCATGAAATTGCCGCCATCGCGTCCCGGCTCGACGGCTGCCAGGCCACGCTGTTTCCCAAGCCTCAAGGCCATGATATTCCTGTCCTGTCAGGCATCATATCGCGGCGGGAATGGATCGCCGATGCCATGGGCGTGACGCCCGATCAGCTCCTGCGACGTTACCAGGAGGCTGTCAGCAGCCCCCTGCCGTGCGAAGAAGTGTCGCAGGCGCCGGTGCAGGAAGTGGTCCACCGGGAAAACATCGATATTGGCGCGCTGCTGCCCGCCCCGGTGCACAACGAGCATGACGGCGGCGCCTATCTGACCGCGGGCCTGCTGATCAGCGCGAACCCCAGCACCGGCCGCCAGAATGTATCGATCAACCGTTGCCACCTGAAGGGCGGCAATCGCATGGGCGTGTCGGTGTCATCGCGCGACACCGGCAGCTTCCTGAGCGCTTGCGAGAAAGCGGGCAAACCGCTGCCCATCGCCATCGCGATTGGCGTTGATCCGCTGACACTGATGGCGTCGCAGGCCATCGTTGCCATGGACCAGGACGAGCTGGAAGTGGCCGGTGCGCTGCGTCAACAGGCCGTGCGCGTCATCAAGTGCCTGACCAATGATCTGCGGGTGCCCGCCGAGGCCGAGATCGTCCTGGAAGGCCGGATCCTGCCCAATGTGCGCGAACCGGAAGGGCCCTTCGGCGAGTTCACCCAGTACTACGGGCCGCGCGGCGAACGCTTCGTCATTGAGATCGACGCCATCACGCATCGGCGTTCGCCCATTTTCCACACCATCATCGGCGGGGGAACCGAACACATCCTGCTGGGCGCGGTGGCGCGGGAGGCGAGCTTCCTGACCACGATGCAGAGAATTTTCCCCAACGTCAAGAATGTGCACCTGGCCCCGGGCGGCGTCGGCCGCTACCACTTGTACGTGCAGATGAAGAAGGAATATGAGGGCAGCGCGAAGAACGTCATCTTCAGCGCGCTGGCCATGCATCACGACGTCAAGCAGGTCATTGTCGTTGACGAAGACATCGATATCTACAACCCGCAGGAAGTCGAGTGGGCGGTCGCCACCCGCTTCCAGGCCCACAGCGATCTGGTTGTCGTCGACAACTGCCGTGCCTCCCGGCTGGACCCAACCTCCCGCGGCGGCATCGGTTCCAAGCTCGGGTTGGACGCCACCAAGCCGGTCAATGCTCCCGTTGAACAGTTTCTGCGCATCGGCGTGCCGGGCAGAAATGAACTCGATATAGATGCGGTAAGATCTGAATTGGCTTCGCGTTCGTGGCGGGAAGCGTATCCGCAGTAACCGGACATGCCCGTGTACGGTTGTTACTCTTGGTTTGCATGCCTGAGTCCTGGGAGCCCCGTTTGCTGACTCTTCCCAACCTGCTGCGCAACACCGCCCAGGCCTATGGAACCCGAACCGCCATCCATGCGCCCTCGGGAACCCAGAACTGGGCGCAGTACATCGACGAAGTAGCGCGCAACGCCTGCATGCTGCAATCGCTCGGCTTGAAACCGGGCCAGCGCTTCGGCACGCTGTGCAGGAATTCGGTGCGCCACGCCTCGTTGCTGCGGGGCGGCTACTGGGCGGGTATCGTGCCCATCCCGATGAACTTCCGGCTTGCGGGTCTCGATATCGCATGGATGCTCGAGAATTCCGGTTGCAGCTTGCTGATGCTGGATGAAGAGCTGCTGTATTTGCTGGACCAGCCCCAGCTCAGCCAATGGCGGGAGCGCGCTGTCAGTGTGGGGCAACACACGGCCGCGCCCGGCATCCCGGCTACGGATGCCTTGCTGGACAAGGCGGAACCCGTCAGTCCGCACCCGGTACGGGAAACGGATACGGCGCTGCATCTGTATACGGGCGGCACGACCGGGCGTGGCAAGGGCGTCAGCCTGAGCCATCGCAACATCGTGGCAAACGCCATGCAGCTGGCGCGCGTCATGGCGCCCAGCCCCGACGATATCTATCTGCATGTATCGCCGATGTTCCACTCCACGGATCTGAAGGCGACGGTGGTAAGCATGTTCGGCGGCGGGCATGTGTATGTGAAAGACGCCTCGCCGGAAGCGGTGCTGGAAGCCATCGAGGCGCACGGCGTCACGATCGCCAGCCTGCTGCCCAGCATGATCACCCGCATCCTTAAAGAGACCTCCATTGATCGCTACCAGCTCGACAGCCTGCGCCTGATCAGTTACGGCACCTCGGCGCTTGATGAGGCCAGCCTGCGCCAGGCAACCCAGGCGTTCTCGCACGTCGGGTTCCACCAATGCTATGGCCTGACGGAAACCTCGCCGTATATTGCCATTCTGGACGAAGCGGCGCATCGGCGCGCCGTCACCGACAGGCCCGATCTGCTCAAGGCCGCGGGCAGGGTGTTGCCGGGCACGCTGCTTCGTCTGCTGGATGAGCAGGGCAAGGAGGTGCCCGTTGGCAGCCCCGGCGAGATCGTCATTGCCGGTCCGCAGGTGGCGCAGGGCTACGTGGGACTGCCTGACGAGCAAGCCCGGGTCTTTCGCGGTAACGAGTTCCATACTGGAGATATCGGGCGCATCGACGAAGACGGGTTTCTGTATATTCTTGACCGTAAACAGGAAGTGGTTGCCTGCCGTGGCAGGCACGTCTATACCAAAGATGTTGAAGAGGTACTGCATCGCTGCCCGGGCATTGCCGAAGCCGCCGTGATCGGGGTTCCCGATGCGGGCACCGGCGAGGCCTTGCTGGCGGTGCTCGTGGCGGACGGCGACATCCCGCCCACGCCGGAAGCTATCGTGGATTTCTGCCTGCCTCACCTTGAACCGGGCCTGGTGCCCCGCCTATTCATGTTCGTCGATCTGCTGCCGCGAACGTCCCTGGGGAAAATCAAGAAGCTCGAGCTTGAGCAAGCCTACATGGCGCTTGGCCAGGATGCGGACTTTTTCCATGATCCGCTGTCGAACGTGAGTTTGTCCCCGTCCAAATCGCGTTGATGCCGCATGGCGGGCTGTTCAGGCCCGTTCCGTATCCAACCCATAACAGGTCATCGAGATCGATCCCATGGAATACCCGCGCAGCAGCGTGGTGAGCGGCTTTTGCTCGGCAGCGGCCAGTCCGGCCAGATAGATCAATGGAATGAAGTGCTCCGGCGTGGGCACAGCCAGCTTGTAGTCCGGATGATTGACCAGATCAAGAATGCCGCCAGGATCGCGTTCAAGCTGCGCCACCACGGCGTCGTCAAAGCGTTCCGCCCAATCAAACGCCAGGTCTTTGTGTTGACGCTGCATCAGCGCCAGGTTGTGCACTACGTTGCCGCTGCCAAGAATCAGGACGCCGCGTTCGCGCAGCGGGGCAAGTTTCTTGGCCAGATCAAGGTGGTAGTCAAGTGACCGGAGCGCGCTGATGGAAAGCTGGAGTACCGGTATGTCCGCGTCGGGAAACATATGGGCCAATACGGACCACGTGCCATGATCCAGCCCCCATTGATCGCGATCCAGGCCGAGCCAGCTGGGTTGGACCAGTTCACGGATTTCCTGCGCCAGGTCGGGATCTCCCGGCGCCGGGTACTCGAACTCGAACAAGGCTTCGGGAAAGCCATAGAAATCATGGATGGTTCGGGGATTCGGCATGGCCGTGACAGCGGTGGCGCCGAAATACCAGTGGGCGGAAATGACCAGCAATGCCCGGGGCCGGGGAAGGCGCTGCCCAAAGTTTTTCCATGCATTGGTGTACACGTTGTTTTCAAGCAGGTTCATTGGGCTGCCGTGTCCGATGAACAGGGCGGGCATCTTTTTCATTCAGGGCTCCGTGTAGGTAAAACCGCAGGTCACCCTGCATCATAGAACAGGGAACGTGGTTGGGCGCGAGCGGCGGCCGGGGGAAGCGCTCAGGCGATGGCCCGATGGAAAAGCGCTGACGCGGCATCAATGGCAAAGGTGACGACGGGCAAGCGGTTCCACCGGGTTTGGGTCACCAGGCACAAGGTGGTCTGAATGGCCGGAGACACCAGCCGCTGCCAGGACAAATCGGATCCGTCTATCGTCCGATGCAGGTTCTTGGGTACCACGGTATAGCCGTGATCCCGGCGGACCAGATCCAGGATGGACAGATACGAGTCCACCTCGACGCGCACATGCATAGGCAGCCCTTGCCGGACGGCTTCCGTTTCCACGGCCGAACGGACCGGATGGTTGCTGCCGCTCAGAATCATGGGCACGTTGATGGCCTCCTGCAAGGTGACTCTGTCCGCGTGACGGCCAACCGGCGTTTTTCCAACCAGGTACAAGGGCTCGCTGGCCAGTGGCTGAACGTGCAGGCTGGAGGTGGCGGGCGGGTTGTGCACGATGGCGAAATCAACCTGGCCGATCAGCGCCCGTTCGATCAGCGCGCCGGACATACCGTCAACAAAGCTGATGTTGGCCTTCGGAAAACGCGCAAGAATGGCGTTGCACAAGTCAGGAATCAAGACCCGCCCCAGCGTGGGCGTTAGCCCGATGACCACCCGTCCCCCCTCTTCCTTCGCTTCACCTGCCAGCGCGTGCAGGGAGATGTCGACACTGTGCAGGATGGAGCGCGCATGCTCCAGGAAGATCTTGCCTTGCGCCGTCAAGACAATACCGCGGCCGTGCCGGTGAAACAGCGTGGTTCGCAGCTCCAGCTCCAGCGCCCGGATCTGGCGGCTTAGCGTGGGTTGGGCCAGGTTCAGCAGTTCCGCGGCGCGAATATAGCTGCCGTTGTCGGCCACCGCGACAAAACGTTTGATCTGCTCAATATCCATTTTTTGAATGAAATGTGTGATCTATACCAATCAAGCATAGCAGGATTGGACATTTTCGCGTTGTTCGATCAAACCCTCGGTTCCATAATCGCTGCACATAACGACTCAATCCAGGAGCGAGACATGAAATCGATTTCCCTAAAGCTGCTCGTTAGCAGTGCTATCGCTTGTATGCCCTGTGTGGTGGCGGCACAGAATGCAGGGCCGATTACGGTGGTGGTTCCGTTCGGTCCGGGCGCCAGTGCCGATGTCATGATGCGTTTGGTGACGAGTAAAGTTACCCAGCAGACGCAGCAACAAGTCATTGTTGAAAACAAACCGGGCGCGTCCGGCATTATTGGGGCGGAGCAGGTAAAAAACGCGAATAGCCAGAACCCGGTGCTGTTTCAGTCCAGCATCGGCACCCACGGCGTCAATCCGCCGCTGTTCGGCCCGAAGCTCCCCTACGACGCCGTCAAGGATTTCAAATCGGTCGGCATGTTGTGGCGGTTCCCCTCGGTCCTGGCCGTGCCCACCCAGAGCGGCATTACGGATGTGGCCGGATTGCTCAAGGCTGCCGACCGCCCCAATAGCCTGACCTACGGTTCGCCGGGCATTGGAACCGGGGGCCATTTGCTGGGCGCCATGCTCTCCAAGGCGGTCGGCAAACCCATGACGCACATCCCGTACAAAGGCGCTGCGCCGGCGGTGGTCGACCTGGCCGGCAATCGCATCGACTTCATGTTTGCTTCTTACGCCTCGTTCCGTTCTTTGGTTGATGAAGGTCGGGTACGCATTTTGGCCGTGGCAAGCGACAAACGCCTTGAACTGTTGCCCAACGTGCCGACGCTGGAAGAGTTGCAGGTCAAGGATGTGGATGTGATGAACTGGTTTGGCCTGTCCGCGCCGAAAACCACCAGTGATGAAACGGTGGCTCACCTGAGCAAGGTATTTGCCGACGCTGTCCGCGACCCGGACGTGGTGAAGCGGATGAAGGATGAAGGGGTTGAGGCGGTGGGCGGCACACCGGAAGCGTACGCCCGGGAAATTCAGCGCGAGATTGATCGCTACACCACTGTGATCAAAGAGTTCGGCATCACGGCACAGTAAGAGAGAACAGACATGTCTCGACTAAAGAACAAAGTGGCGCTGGTGTTCGGCGCGGGGCCGAACATCGGCGGAACCACGGCGCACTTCCTGGCACGGGAAGGAGCGGCGGTGCTGGTGACCGACATCGTGCCGGAAGCGGCGAAGGAAACCGCTGCGTTCATCCAGGAAAAGGGTTATCAAGCAGCCTGGACGCTGTGCAATGCGCGGATCGAATCGGAGGTGGCTGCCGCGGTGGAAAAGGCCGTGGCGCTTTTCGGGCGGCTCGACATCATCGTCAATATGGCGGGACGGGTCCACTGGAGCCACACCCTCGACATGAAGATGGATGATTGGCAGGATTCAGTCGGCAGTTTTGCCACGGCCGGCCTGCTGACCACCCAGTACGCAGCCCGTCAGATGATCCATCAAGGAACCGGCGGCAGCATTATTCATCTGCTTTCCACCGCTGCTCACTTCGGAGAGGCCGACGGTGCAGCCTACTGTGCAGCCAAGGCGGCCTTGCTGAACTTTGCGCGTTCGGCAGCGATGGATCTTGCTCACCATCAGATTCGCGTCAATTCCGTGACGCCGTGCTCGATGGAGCATCAGCTCTGGACCACCATGAAAGACGAGATGTTCGATCCCGCCTGGGAAGTGCCGGATCGCAAAGGTTTTTATTCTCGCCAGGAGTATCTCGACGAACTGCCGCTACGGCGCTTTCCGAAAGCATCCGATCTGGCCTGGGCCACGGTCTTCCTGGCCTCGGACGAAGCCGCGTGCATCACCGGGATCGATATTCCGGTAGACGCCGGCCTGCGTCATAAGTATCCGACCTGGTCACCGGGTCGTCACTATCCTGTTTCGATTAACGATTACGCCCGCAACACGAAAATCACACGTTTTGGAGAAGAGCAACAAGCCCTGACCGACGTTCACGGGCAACCTTGCACGAGGGAGAACCAGAAATGAATGCCATACCCGCACAAGCACTGAACGATCGTGCCGCACGATTCCAGCGTTTGGCCGAAACCGGCCCGGATACGCCGATGGGTGAATTGCTGCGCCAGTTCTGGCATCCAGTCGCCTTGGCGTCCGACGTTGGGGCCGGCGAGGCAAAGACCATCATGGTTTTGTCGGAAGAGCTGACGCTTTATCGGGGTGACAGTGGTGAGCCGCACTTGATTGGCGGCCGTTGTTCCCACCGCCGCACCTTGCTCAAAACCGGCTGGATCGAGGGCGAGACCATCCGCTGTATTTACCATGGCTGGCGGTTCGGGCCCGATGGCGCCTGTGTGGAGCGCCCCGCGGAAGCAGATCCCGGCATGCCGCGTACCAAAATCCCAGGTTATCCGATCAAGGAATATGGCGGCCTGCTGTTTGCTTATCTGGGGGAAGAAGAGAATCCTCCCTTTGAATTGCCGCGCAAGGCGTTGATCGAGCAAGAAGGGGCGATCCTTCGCAATGGTGTGGAGCGCTGGGATAACAACTGGTTCCAGCAAGTTGAAAACTCGATGGATGCCACCCACGTCAGCTTTGTACACCAGGCGCTGAAGGTGGGGCCTTTCGGTGCGGCTGTGACGAGTTCGATTCCGCAGCTGGAATACCATGAAACGAATTCGGGCATTCGTCAGATCGGACGCCGGGCTGACAATAACGTACGGGTCAGTGACTGGACGTTCCCGAACAACAACCACATCACCGTGCCTGGCCTCACGCCGGAAGATCCGTGGATCGATGTGTTTGTCTGGATGACGCCAAACGATGATCTCAATACCACGCGCTTCATGATCTACAGCATACCGCCTGAAGCGGATGACGCATCGCGTGACCGCTTTATTGCTTACTTCGACGAATTTGGCGAATACGATCCCGCTTCGCAGCACGACGAACTGTTCAACATGCGCGAGTGGAACAATCCGAACGATATGTTTGTTGGATTGACTGCTGCGCAGGACTATCTGGCCATCCGGGGTCAAGGTCGGTTGGCGGATCGCAGCAAAGAGCTGTTGGGACGTTCGGACATGGGCGTGATGAACTTGAGGAAGCTGTTCTGGCGTGAGATTGAAAAAATCGAAACGGGTGAGCCGACCAAGGTCTGGCGCCCGATGACGGAAGCGGAGCGCCTCCCGACCCAGCCCGGCAGCCACGCCGCCACGGCCTGATTGGAGAAACGTATGGATGTCCTGCCTGCCCCGTTTCACCGCGCGCCGGAACTGAACGAGTTCCGGGATTCGGTTCGACGATTCGTTGACACCGTGTTGATTCCGCTCGAGTTCGACGTATTGCACGATCATGGCTTGAATGAGCAGAACCGAGAACTGCTGCGCGAACGGTCTCGTCAAGCCGGATGGTGGATGATGGATATCCCCGAGGCGCTGGGCGGGCAGGGACTGTCATTGGAGGCCATGTCGGTTTTTTGGGAAGAGGTTTCCCGAAGCTGCGTATTGACAGCCCGAGATCATGATGTGTTTGGTCCCCGGGTCGGGCCGATCCTGAGTAGCCTGACGGGGGAGTTGAAGGCCCATTATCTTGACCCGGTGCTGGCCGGAGAGAAGAAAACCTGCTTTGCGCAGACCGAGCCGGATGCCGGTTCCGATCCGTCTTCGATGCGGACCCGGGCGATACGCGATGGCCAGGAGTATGTCCTGACCGGAACCAAGCGCTTCATTGGCCATGCGACGGAAGCCGATTTCGCGCAGGTGTTTGCGGTGACGGATGTCGATGACAAGGGCAAGCAGAAAATCTCCTGTTTCCTGGTCGACCTGAATCTGTCCGGCGTGACCGTGCGCGGTACCGACACGATGATCATGGGAGATTGCCTGGGGGAGATCCACCTGGATGGGGTGCGCATCCCCGCCTCGCAGCGTGTGGGGGAAGAAGGCCAGGGATTTCGATTCGCGCAGCACGCCATCAACCAGGGTCGAATCCGTCATGCGGCGCAGGCCTGTGGTGCGATGGAGCGCTGCCTGGGTCTCACGGCTGACTACGTACGCCAACGCCGTAGCTTCGGCCAGCCCCTCGCCGAACGCCAGGGCGTGCAGTGGATGTTGGCCGAGGGCTATCAAACCTTGCAGGCGGCACGCTTGATGACGATGGACGCTGCCGCCAAGGTCGACGCCGGGGTGTCGGTCCAATACGAAACTTTCATGGCCAAGCTATTTGCGGTGGAGCACGGCTTTACGGTGATTGATCAATGTTTGCAGCTGCATGGCGCCACGGGTTTGTCCACCCAGTCTCCGCTGCACCGTTTCTGGGTGGAGCTGCGCAGTTTCCGCATTACGGAAGGCGCAACCGAGGTGTTGAAAACCACGCTTGCCCGCCGCCTGTTGGCCGCGTACGCATAAGGATCAGGCATGAACACAACAAGACTGCTCGATGGGGTGTTGGTGGTGGAGCTGGGCACCATGGTGACGGCGCCGCTGGCGGGGCGCATGCTGGCTGACCTCGGCGCCCGGGTGATCAAGGTGGAAAGCCCGGGCCAAGGCGATCCGTTTCGCCGCCATGCCACCAATCAGGACAGTCCTCAGTTCTGTGCCTATAACCACGCCAAGGAAAGCGTCCAGCTGGACCTGAAGAGCGAGGACGGCCACGCGGCCATGCTGCAGTTGCTGCGCACGGCCGATGTGGTGATCGATAACTTCCGGCCGGGCGTCATGGATAGACTGGGTCTGGATGATGCGAGCCTGAAGGCACTGAATCCGCGTCTGATCCGTTGTTCGATCACCGGATTCGGTAAAGCGGGCCCGTATCGGGATCGGCCCGCGTACGATTCTGTGGCATTGGCGATGTCTGGCGTCGCCTCGCTGATTCTTGACCCCCGGAATCCCTTTTTCAGCGGACCCACCATTGCCGACAACGTGACCGGCATGTACGCCTGCTACGGCATTCTTGGCGCCCTGTATCGGCGCACGCAGTCGGGGGAAGGCACCCGCATCGACATCAACATGCTTGATGCGTCGGTGGCTTTCATTCCCGACTGCATTGCGATTGCCTCCGCCTTGCCGCGTCCGATGACGCCCCACACCCGACCGGCCATCTCTCAAGCGTATTCGCTGGTATGCAGTGATGGAGAGATGATTGCCTTGCATCTTTCTTCCGTACAGGCCGTGTGGCTGCGCTTGACGGAAGCGTTGGGAATGGTGTCCTGGCAGCAAGATGCCCGTTTTCTCAGCCCGGCTTTGCGGGCCGAGAACTTCTATGTGTTGAATGATTTGTTGGCCGAGACCTTCTGCCTGCAGGCCTCGAGCCATTGGCTGCCGCTGCTGGAAGCGGCGGATATTCCCCATGCGCTGGTTCGCGGCGTGTCACGGGTGGCTGACGATCCGCAGCTTCAGGTGCTTGACACGCTGCGCCAGACCACCAGTGCAAGCGGAACCGTCTATACCGCTGTGCGCTGTCCGCTACAGGTCGATGGCGAACGGGCCGGCATTGATGCCCCGCCTCCGCAGCTGGGGCAGCACACCGAAGCGGTGCTGATGGAATTTTCGGTGGAGGCACGATGAAAGAGACTGACAGCAAGGGACCGGAGGACGTAAAAGCCTCCATTCCTCAAGCCTGGCGTGACGCGTCGGTGCTGCCGTTGTGGCTGAGCCGGACCGCTCATCGCCCTCCTCCCCCACCGCCACCGCCCAGCCATTGGCAATGGGCGCGTCTGAGCGCCCTGCTCAAGGATGCCCAAGAGCAAGTGAACACGGAGATGGTCGAGCGCCGGGTATTGCAACTCATGGCAACGGAACTGACCGACTGGAGCCGGGAATCCACCTGCGGACAGATCCTGGGGGCGATTCAGTGTTTGTTGCCGGGTGAGCGGGCGCGCCCTCATCGTCATACGATGCAAGCGCTGCGTTTCATGCTGGAAGGGAGCGGTGCCGTGACCGTCGTCAACGGCAAGCATTGTCCGATGGAGTTTGGCGACTTGATCCTGACGCCATCCATGGCCTGGCATGAACACTACCACGACGGCCAGGACCCGGTCCTGTGGCTCGATGTTCTGGACGTGCCCTTGCATATTGCCTTGCAGACCATCAAGTTCGAACCGGGGCCACCGCCTGCCCTGCCGCCGCTGATTCCCGATAAGGCGTTTGCGCCGGGCATGATTCCGTATGCCGCCGATGGCCGAAAGAGCGGCGGCGATCTGTATCGCTACGCTTACCGTGACGCGTCCCGCGCCCTTGAGGCCTGTCCGATCACCGATCAGCGGATCAAGGAACTGCGCTACATCAATCCGGAAACGGGTGACGCCGCTTTACATACCCTTTCCTGCGCCCTGCAGCAGGTCGAGCGTGACTTGCCCATGCGCACGCATCGGCAATATGCCGACCAACTGTTCTGCGTGGTGGAAGGTGAAGGCTATAGTGAGATCGGGGGGCACCGTGTGGATTGGAGCACAAAAGGTTTGTTCACCGTGCCTCGTGGCCAGTGGGTGCGCCATGTGCCGAGCACTGACCAGGCTCGATTTTTTGTTGTCAGCAATGCACCGCTCATGCGTTGGCTCGGCTGCTACGAAATAGAAAACGGATCACAGTAATCACGGAGATGAGCGAATGAAAATCGGATGGTTGGAAGGGCAGCGGTTGGTGGCGTCGATGGACGGCAGCGACTGGCGTGATGTCACCGCTGTGCTGGCCCACTTGCCCGCACCCACGATCTGGGACGGCCACGTGGATTGGCTTGTCTCCCATTTGGAGAGCGCCAAAGTATTGATTGGTCAAGAATTTGGTAATGCAGATACGCTGGCGGGGATGGATCGAGCCCAGTGGCTGAGTCCGGTGCTCCGTCCGGGAAAAATCATCGGCATTCCGGTCAATTACGCCGATCACATCGACGAAGTGGAAAAAGCGCGCGACACCTTTACGCAGCGCTACACCGGTTCCATTCGCGAGCAAGGTTTCTTCCTGAAATCCTCCAGTTCCCTGGTCGGGCCCAGCCAGGGAGTGGCGGTACGGTTTTCCGAGCGCGAAACCCATCACGAGCACGAGTTGGCCGTGATCATCGGCAAGCGTGCCGACCGGGTCAAGGCTGCCGATTTCCAGCGTTATATTGCCGGTTACTGCATCGCTCTCGATATGGTGGTGCGTGGTCCGGAAGACCGGTCCATGAGAAAGTCCGTCGATACGTATTCGGTGCTGGGACCTTGGCTGACCACCGCGGATGAGATCGCCGATGTCAGCGACGTGAAGATGACGCTTGCCGTCAACGGAGAGCAGCGACAGTGTTCGTATCCGCGGGACATGATCATGGGCATTGCAGAACAGATCGCCTGGATCAGCGAAAGCTGCACCCTTTGGCCGGGGGACGTCATCATGACCGGTACGGCGTCTGGTGTGAGCCGGGTCATGCCCGGCGACCTGATGCAGTGTGAAATCGAGCAGCTTGGAGCAATGCGCGTGCCGGTCCGCGCGGCGTAGAGGCCCCGGAAAGCGGCTGCGCTTGTTGAGCAGGCCGCTTTTTGCATTGTGCTTGGCAACGCTTCCGTCATACTAAGGGCTCAACGCTTTTCGACGCCCTCTTCCATGGTTTCTCTTCTTGATCCCAAGTGGCTGATGTTCATCAAGGTGGCCGAGTCGGGCAGCCTGACCCGCGCCGCCCTGCACCTGAACGTCCCCCAATCGATGGTCAGCCGACACATCAGTCAACTCGAGCGCGAGTGCAAGAACCGCCTGTTTCGGCGCACCGGACGCGGGGTGGTGCTGACGGAGTTCGGGCAGCAGATTTTCCCCCGCATCCAGGCCTTGATTGCGGAGGCGGAAAGT
>Ga0172382_10003621_pt1 | contig 24309 bp, 23 predicted proteins | sample Leawel138RmetaG_FD_122245 | JGI IMG/M metagenome (GOLD analysis project Ga0172382, IMG submission 122245) | Leachate microbial communities from a municipal landfill in Southern Ontario, Canada - Leachate well 138R metaG | ecosystem: Engineered > Solid waste > Landfill > Unclassified | place... | reverse complement strand
GGCAGAAAGAATATCTCATTTAAGGCAACTAGGTATAAAAAGAATTTTCTTCAAAATGGCTGCATTTGATCCGGCGGATATGATTAGGGTACTAAAAATTGCATCTGTCAATAAAATAGACTTAGTTACTTTTGACGGTGCAGGTGGTGGAAGCGGTAACAGCCCGTGTAAAATGATGAACGAATGGAGTTGGCCTACCGTTTATATGGAAAGCATTCTTTACGATATACTAAATGAAATGAAGTCAAAAGGATATTTCTTGCCAAAGATAGCGGTTGCGGGTGGTTTTGTTATGGAAGATTCAATTTTTAAGGGACTTTCGTTAGGAGCACCATATATATCAATAATTGCATTAGGTAGATCTGCAATGTCGGCTGCTATGTCAGGGAAAACAGTAGGAGAACTTATTGCTAAAGGAAAAATACCCAAAGACTTGCAAAAATACGGTAATACAGTTAGCGAAATATTCAGAGATGTAAGAGAATTAAAAGACATATATGGAGATAAAGCAGAAAGTATTCCTACAGGGACCATTGGAGTATTTACCTATGTAAATAGAGTATCTGTTGGATTGCAACAATTGATGGCTTTAAATAGAAAGTTTTCTTTGAATAAGATAGATAGAACGGATATTATTGCATTAACAAGAGAAGCCGGTGATATTTCCGGAATATCAACTATTATGGACTTCAAGGATAAAGTCAGACAAATGGTGTAAGGATACGAGGAGTAGGTTATTATGTTTGATGAAGATACTGCTGTTTATACTATTGGAACAGTTGCCCGGTTTATATGTGAACATCCTGAAACATTACGTGTGTGGGAAAAAAATGATTTAATAAAGCCTGATAGACGGGGTTATCAAAGAAAATACACAAATAATGATTTGAAAAGATTAAAATTCATAAAATACTTACTGGATGAGAAAGGTTTGAATCTAGCCGGTGCTAAGCATATTATATCAATGTATCCCTGCTGGTATAATAAAGACTGCAAAGGCGGTGCATTAAAAAACAGCAGTGTTATGGTAAACGAATCCAAGCTTTGTTGGAAAAAAGAAAATACTTATTGTTTAATTATCAGTGATAAATCGGAAATATGCAATTCATGCAATATATTCAAAATTTGTATGGATTGTAATGAATGTAATAAAGATTTTGAATGATTCCAAGACTATAAAATAGGAGATGTAAAGATATGAATAAAACAGAATCAAATTGTGAAACACAAAAGTGCGGGGAAGGGAGTACATGCAGCAGCTGTAGTACAGGACAGCAAACACCTAAATCAGATGATTTTCGTGTAGATACTCATAAAGAAAACTCCATTAAAAAAGTAATTGGTGTAATTAGCGGAAAAGGCGGAGTAGGTAAATCATTAGTTACTTCAATGTTAGCAGTACTTGCAAGAAGAAAAGGTTACAGTGTCGGGGTTATGGACACTGATATAACAGGACCCTCTATCCCCAAAATGTTTGGAATTAATAAAAAAGCTCTGGGAAGCAAGGAAGGTATATATCCTGAACATACAAAAGAAGGTATTAAGATTATGTCTGTAAACCTTTTACTGGATAATGAAGATTCCCCGGTTATATGGAGAGGTCCGTTAATTTCTAACGTCGTTAAACAGTTTTGGAGCGATGTTGTATGGGGAGATTTGGATTATTTATTTCTTGATATGCCTCCGGGAACAGGCGATGTGCCTTTAACTGTATTTCAATCCATACCTCTGGATGGGATTATTGTTGTGGCATCACCTCAGGATTTAGTCCATTTAATAGTCCGCAAAGCATATAATATGGCAGTATCAATGGGAATACCGGTTTTAGGTATTGTAGAAAATATGAGTTATGTGAAATGTCCTGATTGCGGCAAGGAAATCAAGCTTTTTGGTGACAGCCATATAGATGAAATAGCATCGGAATTGGGATTAAAGGTATTAGCAAAGATGGCAATAGATCCGCAAGTTGCAGAGGCCTGTGATAAAGGCGAGATTGAAAAAACGAAAAATAATGATTTAATAGAGGCAATGAATTTTATAGAAACACATTTTAATAAATAGCACTAAACCGAGTTATGAAAAGGGGCTAACGTTATGTTGCCCCTTTTTACTTACTTTTTTTAAAAAAAGTATTAATTATTATCTTAATTATTTGAGCTATTATTCTTATGTACTCTATCACTTCCTGTGTGCCATCGCTTACCGATAAAACGGTATCTGTAACGGTTTCACTAATCAATCCGACAGCATCACCCGCATTTTCTACCTCATCTTTTATTTTTGCTGTTGCATCATCAACATTACTAGCAATAGAAGGCAGCCTGTCCAGAGTTTTATCAATATTTGATGAATTTTTATCCATCAGCTCTCTTACTCTTTTTAAAATTCCGTTTAAATTGTTTAATGTTATGAAGGTATAAACGCCGACACCCGAGATAATCAAAAAGAGTATAAGCAATCCCAAATCTTTGTACGAAATCATTGTTTATTCCCCATTTCTCTTAAATTAATCATGCATTATTCTCTACTGTTCATCGGTTTCTTCACATTTCTCAGAACACTCTTCATCAGCACATTCTTCTATACACCCTTCTTCAGTACTAACTTGCTCAACTTCAGGATGTGTTTTTTTAATACTTGCTATTCGTTCTTTTCCGTCTTCTATAACTTTAACTATTTTTGCACTTGCTTCATTAGCACCGACTTTAATATTCTCTACTGAAGTTTTTGCAGTATCGGCAATATCCTGCCTTGTTTCTTTACCGGATTTGGGAGCAAATAATACACCTAAGGCACTTCCAATAGCAGCTCCTACTCCAAGACCCGTACCTACCTTCTTTGCAGTTTCGACTGCTTTTGCTTTTCTCTTGCCTCTTTTTGCTCTATTTAAAACCTCTTTAATGGACATTAGTAACCCTCCTTTTAACTTATTTTATATATAATTATCTGTAATTATACAGGAAAAATTTAGATATTTCAATGGATTAAAACAATTAAAATTATTTATCTTTCCACAACGTTACTGCGCAGGCATAACCATAGCATAGCTTATTATATTTGCTACGATTGCTGAGTCCACCTTTACCCACAACACAATCTTAATCAAATATTAACAGTCTACAATAAAAAATATAAATATATGCAATGTCTGAACTGTAACAAACGTGTTATAGTCACTTATGATGAATAACATAAAAATTAATAAAATTCATCATAATGGAAATACTAGGAATTGGATATGAATAATATAGAAGTGTTGATTTTATAAGGAGAGAAAAACTAATTTTAGAAAAACAATGCAAGATAGAGCAAAATTGAGATAATGAGATATATTAACATGAAAAATGCCTAAATTGGGTAAATTAATATTTGCGATAATTATAAGCTTTAATTATTATTATAATGTAATTAGCACTCAGTGACACTGAGTGCTAATAATAAAATACATAGTATGTAAATAAAACTTTAAGGAGGGTTATTAATGAATATTAAACCATTAGGAGACAGAGTTGTTATTAAAGCTATCGAAACTCAAGAGACGACAAAAAGCGGGATAGTATTACCCGGCTCAGCAAAAGAAAAGCCTATGCAAGGCGAGGTATTAGCGGTAGGTTCAGGTGAATTGATTGAAGGTAAAAGAGTACCATTGGAATTAAAAGTTGGAGACAAAGTCATATATTCCAAATACGCAGGTACAGAAGTGAAAATCGAAGAAGAAGAATACTTAATTTTAAGACAAAATGACGTGCTTGCAATCGTTGAATAATTAAAGGAGGGTATAAAATGGCAAAACAAATTAAGTTTAGTGAAGATGCTAGAAGGGCTCTGGAAAGAGGAGTTAATGAACTTGCAAATACAGTGAAAATAACACTAGGGCCTAAAGGAAGAAATGTTGTTTTAGATAAAAAATTCGGTTCACCCCTTATTACCAATGACGGTGTGACAATAGCTAGAGAAGTCGAGCTAGAGGATCCTTTTGAAAATATGGGAGCTCAACTTGTTAAAGAAGTTGCAACTAAAACAAATGATGTTGCCGGTGATGGAACTACAACTGCAACTTTATTGGCACAAGCAATAATAAGAGAAGGCTTAAAAAATGTAGCAGCAGGCGCAAATCCAATAATTTTGCAAAAAGGTATTAATTTAGCAGTAGAGGCTTCAGTAGAAGGATTGAAGAAAACCTCAAAGCCCATTGAAAGCAAATCTGCTATTGCACAAGTAGCTTCAATATCCGCTGCGGATGAAACTATAGGGGATATCATTTCAGAAGCGATGGAGAAAGTAGGAAAAGACGGAGTTATTACAGTAGAAGAATCTAATACTTTCGGCACTACATTAGATATTGTAGAAGGTATGCAATTTGATAGAGGGTATGTATCTCCTTACATGATTACCGATACTGAAAAGATGGAAGCGGTATTTGATGATGCCTATATACTTATAACAGACAAGAAAATTTCCAATATACAAGAACTACTTCCAATACTTGAGCAAATGGTACAGCAAGGAAAGAAACTTTTGATAATTGCTGAAGATGTTGAAGGAGAAGCACTAGCAACTCTAATCGTTAATAAACTAAGGGGAACATTTACTTGTGTGGCGGTAAAAGCACCGGGATTTGGTGACAGAAGAAAAGCTATGCTGGATGATATCGCTATTTTAACCGGCGGCCAAGTAATATCTGAAGAATTAGGATTAGAACTTAAAGATGTTCAAATTGAACAATTAGGTAAAGCAAGACAAGTAAAGATTCAAAAAGAAAATACAATAATAGTTGATGGCGCAGGCGAAGCTCAGGTAATTAAAGACAGAATAAAACAAATAAAAGCACAGATTGAAGAAACTACTTCTGACTTTGACAAAGAAAAACTTCAAGAAAGATTGGCAAAATTAGCTGGCGGGGTTGCAGTGATTAAAGTAGGTGCAGCTACAGAGACTGAACTGAAAGAAAGAAAATTAAGAATAGAAGACGCATTAGCGGCTACAAGAGCTGCAGTAGAGGAAGGCATAGTACCCGGTGGCGGAGTGGCACTTCTAAATACAATACCTGCTGTATGTGAATTGATTGAAAAAGCTGATGGCGATGAAAAAACAGGCATGCAGATTGTCAAAAGAGCATTGGAAGAACCACTAAGACAGATAGCTGAAAATGCCGGTAAAGAAGGTTCAATAATTGTAGAGAAGGTTGTTAACAGCGAAATAGGAAATGGGTTTGACGCATTACATGACAAATATACAAATATGATAGAGGCCGGAATAGTTGATCCAACTAAGGTAACAAGATCAGCATTACAAAATGCGGCTTCCATATCTGCGATGTTATTGACAACAGAAAGTATTATTACAGATATACCGGAAGAAGAAAAACCTATGATGCCCGGCGGCGGAATGGGAGATATGGGTATGTATTAATAAAAAGCGGCGAAAGCCGCTTTTTTTAGTTCTTAGCTTTTAACTTCCGAATATCTGGTTTAATTTTGCAAAAGGAAGTATAATATAGAAAAGAAATTGTATTGGAGGTTATGGGTTTGGAAGGATTTACTCATATAAATGAAGAGGGATATGCAAAGATGGTTGATGTATCAGAAAAAGAAGAAAGCATAAGAGAAGCTATTGCTAAAGGTTCTATATATATGAATAGAGATACTTTAATGGCTATAATAGAAGGAAAAATAAAAAAGGGGGATGTATTATCCGTTGCCCAAATAGGCGGGATAATGGGTGCTAAAAGTACATCTGATATAATTCCCATGTGCCATAATATCAATATTTACGGAGCTGATATAGAGTTTAATATAGACGAAAATAATAATAAAGTTGATATAATTGCAACTGTAAGGACTGTCGGAGTAACAGGAGTGGAGATGGAGGCTCTTGCAGCAGTATCGATTGCGGCTTTAACTATATATGATATGTGCAAAGCATTGGATAAAGAAATGGTTATATCGGACATACATTTAGTCAAAAAAACCGGAGGTAAATCCGGGGATTTTCATTTTAACAGGGGCAATTTTTCCCCAATGCAATCTTAATCAATTTTGATTAAGATATAAGGAGGAAAAATGGGAAAAGATTTTACATTTACAATAGGTATTGTTGTTGTCAGCGATAAAGGATCAAGAGGAGAGAGAGAAGACAAATCGGGACCGACTATCGAAAAAGCTTTAAATCCAATTGGCGGAACAGTAAAAAAATATGATATTGTCCCGGATGAAAAAGAAGCAATTACGTCAGTGATAAAAGAAATGGCCGATAAGCTGCATATTGATTTAATATTAACAAGTGGAGGTACGGGGTTCTCTCATAGGGATAACACACCGGAAGCTACATTAGAGGTTATAAATAAGTTTGTTCCGGGTATACCGGAAGCCATGAGAGCCGAAAGCCTTAAAATTACTCCCAAAGCAATGTTATCGAGAGCAGTTGCCGGTATAAGAAAAAGCTCCTTAATTATTAATTTACCGGGCAGCCCAAAAGCTGTAAAGGAATCTCTGGATGTACTTATTCCCGTACTTGAGCATGGCATAGAAATACTCCGTGGAGATGCAAGTGATTGTGCAAGACATTAAATTTCTTAAATTCGTCATTAAATTATTATATTTTCAACTAATAAAGCATAAATTACCTTATTAGAATCAATTAAAAGCCTTACAAAATCAGCATTAAAGACTAAAAAAACAATAAATAGAAAATACTCTTATTTTATAGAATATTTATTGACGTTATTTTAACAATCGGGTATCATATTATTGTGAGTGTCGTTTAAAATATTTTATTAGGGGGATCTCAAATGGAAATGGTAAATTTGACAATTGACGGCGTCCATACAAGGGTTCCTAAAAACTGGACTGTTATGGATGCGGCAAAGGCTATTGGTATTGATATCCCGGCTCTTTGTTATTTAAAAGGTGTCAATGAAATAGGTGCATGCAGGATATGTGTAGTTGAAGTAGAAAAAGCTAGGACACTACAGGCTTCGTGTGTTCTTCCTGTTGCCGAAGGTATGGTAGTTTATACTGAAAGCCCAAAAGTGGTAGATGCAAGGAGACAGATTCTTAGGCTGCTCTTGGACAACCATCCTAACGATTGTTTGACTTGTGATAAAGCCGGTGAATGTAAACTACAAGAATATGCATATAGATATGATGTTAGTTTTGTGGAGCATGATGGCTGGAGAAGAGAAAGTCACATAGACACATCTAATCCATATATACATAGAGACGACAACAAATGTATATTATGTGGAAGATGTGTAAGTATTTGTGCTCAAGTTCAAGAGAGAAGTGTTTTGTCTTTTGGAGATAGAGGGTATAGGACTCATATTATCGCAGATAATGAAAGAACTTTGGCAGATTCTGCTTGTGTATCCTGTGGTAGGTGCTTAAGTGTATGCCCGGTAGGAGCTTTGTTGGATAATAGAGTAATAGGTAAGTTTAGATCTTGGGAGTTGGAAAAAGAGGACGTTATCTGCAATAGATGCGAATATGGATGTGAATTTGAATTATTAAAGAGAAATGGGAAGATTGTAGGTGTTAGGGCGAAGGCTCCATCCACTGATAGACCCCTATGTTTAAAAGGAAGGTTAACTCTAGATCTTCTTTATAATGAAAACCCGGATGTACCTTTAGCAAAAAAAGATGGAAAATATGTTGAAGTCTCATGGGCAAAAGCGTTAGAATTAGAAGATTTACTACAAAAACTTGGTGCAAGTAATATAGAATAATCCAAAATACTACATTCAGGGACTATCTACGGATTCTCCCTGAATGTTAAATTATAACACAAGATGGTCTTACTGTATAAGGGAGGGAAATATGTTGGTCAATTTAACTATCAATGGACAGCAGGTGCAAGCTGAGAGGGACATGACGATTTTGCAAGCAGCACGTTCAATAAGAATAGAAATACCAACTCTTTGTTACGATGAGAGACTTGTGGCTCATGGTGCTTGTAGGATTTGTGTTGTGGAAGTGAAAGGTGCAAGGACTCTTATGCCTTCATGTTCTACACCGGTAGTAGAGGGTATGGTAATAGAAACTCATAGTCCTACTGTAATAGAGGCAAGGAAAGAAATCCTTAGGCTTATGATTGAGAATCATCCTCTAGATTGTCTTACTTGTGAGAAATCAGGAAACTGTATACTTCAAGATTTATGCTATGAATACGATGTTAAAGAAGGTGGCTTTAACGGAGAAAAGAAAGACTATCCTATAGATGATAGTAATCCTTTTTTCACCTACGACCCTAATAAATGCATACTATGTGGAAGATGTGTAAGGGTTGACAATGAATTACAATGTACCGGAGCTATAAACTTAATTGACAGAGGTTTTGGTACTCACGTAGGTGTGTTTTATGATCGAGATTTCGACAGTTCAGTATGTGTTTCCTGTGGGAACTGTGTGTCAGTATGTCCGGTAGGAGCTCTAATGTCTAAACAACCTAAGAAATTCAGATATTGGGATACACACAAGGTTACTACAACATGTTCATACTGCGGTGTAGGCTGCCAGATGGATTTACTTGTTAAGGATAATAAGGTTGTTGGCGTAGAACCTGTTAATATAGAGCCCAACGATGGATTGTTGTGCGTTAAAGGTAAATACGGTTATAGGTTCATAGATCATCCTGATAGATTAAAGAAACCGTTAATTAAAAAAGATGGCAAATTCGAAGAAGCTACATGGGATGAAGCTATGGATTTAATAGTTTCAAAAATGAAAAAAATAAAGGAAGACTATGGTCCCGATGCTTTTGGAGGTTTTTCTTCTGCCAGATGTACAAACGAAGAAAACTACCTAATGCAAAAACTATTTAGAGCAGTTATAGGCACAAACAACATAGACCATTGTGCCCGCCTCTGACATAGCGCCACAGTTGCAGGTCTTGCAGCTACATTAGGCAGTGGAGCTATGACAAATAGTATAGATGAATTCTTGGATGCGGATGTAGTGCTTATAGTAGGATCAAACACTACTGAAAACCATCCGGTTATCGGAGCTAAGGTGAGACAAGCTAAGAATAAAGGGGCTAAAATTATTGTTGTGGATCCTAGAAAGATTGACATATCCGCAGATGCTGAAATACATTTGCAATTAAAGCCGGGGACTAATGTTGCATTTGCAAACGGTATGATGAATGTCATTCTTAATAAAGGATTGGAAAACAAAGCCTTTATTGAAGAAAGAATGGAAGATTTTGAGAAGCTGAAAAAAGCTGTTGAGAAATATACACCTGAGGTAGTGGCAGAAATTTGCGAAGTAGATCCTGAAGATATAATCAAAGCTGCCGAGCTTTATGCCACTGCAGAAAAAGGCAGTATAATATATTGTATGGGCGTAACTCAGCACTCTATGGGTACGAATAATGTAATGTCAATGGCTAACTTGGCAAATCTTTGCGGCCACATGGGACGTGAATCCACAGGCGTTAACCCGCTTAGAGGCCAAAATAACGTTCAGGGTGCTTGCGACATGGGTGCACTGCCAACTTCTTATCCTGCATATCAAGCTGTCAGTAATCCTGAAATAGCTGAAAAGTTTGGAAAAGCTTGGGGTGTGGAATCTTTATCCACAGTACCCGGTTTAACAATTGTTGAAATGTTAAATGCAGTAGAAAAGGGAGATATAAAAATGCTGTACATCATGGGAGAAAACCCCATGGTATCGGATCCTGACTTAAATCATGTTAAACATGCATTGGAAAGCTCGGATTTCTTGGTTGTACAGGATATATTCCTTACTGAGACAGCAGAACTGGCTGACGTTGTTTTACCTGCCGCATCTTTTGCTGAAAAAGACGGAACTTTTTCCAATACGGAAAGACGTGTACAAAGGATTAGAAAAGCTGTAGATGCTCCCGGAGAAGCCAGACCGGATTGGGTTATACTGATGGAAATAATGAATAGATTAGGATATGATAAAAAATATAATAGTGCAGAAGAAATATTTGATGAACTAAGAACTGTAACTCCGTCCTATGCCGGTATAACTTACGATAGGATTGAAAAATTAGGTATTCAGTGGCCATGTCCTAATGAAGATCATCCGGGCACCAAATTTTTACACTCCGGTAAATTTGCAAGAGGAAAAGGACTTTTTGTCGGTATGGAATATCAAGAATCTGCAGAGATGCCTGATGAAGAATATCCATTGATATTGACTACCGGAAGACTATTGTATCAATATCATACGAGGTCTATGTCCGGAAGAGTTGAAGGGTTAAATAAAAAAGCACCGGAGAGCTTTATCGAGATACATCCGGATACTGCTTCAAGCATAGGAGTAATCGAAGGAGATATGGTAAAGGTAGCCTCAAGGAGGGGCAGCATTACTGTAAAAGCTAGAGTAAGCGATATAGTAGACAAAAATGTAGTATTTATACCTTTCCATTTCGCAGAAGGCGCAGCCAATAAGCTTACAAATGCAGCACTGGATCCAAAGAGCAAAATTCCGGAATACAAGGTATGTGCGGTTCAAATAGAAAAGTCAGTATAAGAATAATGATATAAAAAGACGCTTTCAAGCGTCTTTTTATATTACTAGTATTTAACAAAGAACCATTAATGTTTATTTATATAGTTAATTATTTAACTAATTATATTGTAATTAAAGTACTGATATTGTAAAATATTTTTAAAGACAGTATTTATTTGGAGGTAGCTATGGCTTTGATAAATACGGCTATAATACTTGCGGGCGGCAAAAGTTTGCGAATGGGTTTCGATAAACAACTTATATGTGTTGAGGGCGAAAACATAATAGATAGCATTATTCGTACTTTAAAACCCGTATTTAAAAACATAATAGTTGTTACCAATAAACCGGGGCTTTATAAAAACAAGGATATAATTATTGCAAAAGACTGTTATAAAGGCTATGGCCCTTTGGGGGGTATACATGCCGGACTAGTGAAGTCTCATAGTATGTATAATTATTTTATTGCTTGTGATATGCCTTATATTAACGTTGATTATATAAAGTATATGATGAAAATGATACATGAAAACAACTACGAACCTGATGCAGTGATTACCAGATTTGGGGATTGGATAGAACCGTTTAATGCATTTTACAGCAAAAAACTTATTTCAGGCATTGAAGATAATATGACTAAAGGTAAGAAAAAAATAGGGGAACTACTGGAAGATTCAAATGCGTTATATATAGAAGAAAAGGTTGCAAGAGGTTTTAGTCCTGATTGGGGTATGTTTACAAACCTTAATACGGAAAAAGATTTGAAAAGCATAAATACAAAAAAAGACCGGAGGATTAGCATATGAATTTGACAAAAGAAATAATATTAACTAGATATGAAAAAGGAAAGATTGAAGAAACTTCGGACATAGTAGTAAGGGAACAACCGCTTACAATACATTTAAACGATATAGAAATTGTTACACTTTTATGTTCACCTAAAGATTTTGAATACTTATCTTTAGGATTTTTGCTTTCTGAAGGCATTATTAAGGAAAAATCCGATATAAAATCTATTAAAATTGATAGAGACAAAGGAAAAGCCTATGTTGATATAATAGAAAATAAAGATACGACTAAATGTTTTTTAAAAGATAAAGTACTGACAAAAGGTTGTAGCGGAGCATCAATGCTTTATAACTTTGAAGAAGCACTATACAATATTCCTATAGATAATAAGATTAAAATTTCCTATAAAAAAGTATTATCAGTCATGAGAGAATTTTCCGGCAAATCTGAATTATTCCAAAATACAGGGGGAGTACATAGCGCAGCACTTAGTGATGGGGATAATATGCTGGTATTTCAAGAGGATGTAGGTAGGCATAATGCATTGGATAAAGTAATAGGCGAAGCTTTTATGAAGGGAATAGAGTTTTCTGATAAAATTCTATTATTATCCGGTAGGATTTCCTCGGAAATGTTAACCAAGGCTGCTAAGCGCAATATTTCAATTGTGATTTCAAGGTCTGCACCAATGGATTTGGCTTTGGAAATAGGAAAGATAATAAATATGACTATAATAGGCTTTGCAAGAGGTGAAAGGTTCAATTTATATTCCGGAAAGGAAAGAATCATTTTTTGATTGCTATATTTTGATGATGATAGCATCTTTATTACTAATAAATTTGTTTTAATAAATAATTCGTGAAAAATATGTTATAGTTCAGACATTGTATATATTTATATTTTTTACTTTTGATTATTAATATTTGATTTAAATTGCGTTGTGGGTGAATCCGGAACTCAGCAATCGTAGCAAATATAGTAAGCTGCTTATCAGAAATAGCTAAGGTATAAACAGTAACAAAAATCTTAAAAAGATTGTTAAAAAAAAGATAAAATTTATGGACATGCATTAAAATTAATGTTAGAATTGTCATTGGACTAAGTAATACTTTAATTATCTATCTAATATTTCATAAAGGAAGGAGATAAAAATGGATAAAATGTTTCTCGCACCAAAAGAAATAGCACAGGCAACTATTAATGCCGGCGCAGGAAAAGCAAAATTATCTATAGTACAGATGATTATTTTAGGGGCCTTCGCAGGTGTTTACATTGGACTTGGCGGACAAGGAGCTATTACAATTAGCCAGACATATGGCGCAATTGATTTAGGTATGTCCAAATTCTTATTTGCAGCGGCTTTCCCCGTTGGACTTATGTTAGTTGTTATATGCGGTGCTGAACTTTTCACAGGAAATAATCTAATGATAATGGGTTGCTTAAACGGCAATTATAGCACAAAGGATTTACTAAGAAATTGGGTAACTGTTTATATTGCAAACTTCGTTGGATCAGTCATACTAGCAATTCTAGTGGCCAATTCAGGACTAATGACCGGGGCGGCAGCTGAAAAAGCCATAGGTATAGCAAATGCAAAAGTAGCGATTCCTTTTATGGAGGCAGTAATCAGAGGATTGTTATGTAATGTTGTTGTTGTATTGGCTGTTTGGATGGCTACAGCAGGAAAAGATATAATTTCAAAAATATTTGCTTGCTGGTTCCCAATTATGTTATTTGTTCTTTGTGGGTTTGAACACAGTGTTGCAAATATGTATTTTGCACCTCTTGGAATGTTTTTAGGCGCACCGATTAACTGGGGTCAAATTTGGATTAATAATTTAATTCCTGTAACCATCGGCAATATTATCGGCGGAGCTTTCATAGTAGGTGTTTTATATTTAATAGCATATATTAAACCTGATGCACAACAAAAATAAAAGTGTATCCATAGAAGATATTCTATAGATAAAAATATGGATTACATATATTTAAGCAATCCTTGGATAGGGTTGCTTTTATTTTTATTTAGGAAAACATATTTATTGTTTATTAAAAACCGAAATGCTATATAATATATATAAATCCAAGGAGGCATTATTTTGAAATTATTAAAAGTACATTCAGTAACAGAAACAAGAAATATAATAGATTCAATGCTTTATAAAAGTTGGGATTACTTTGAGGAAATCCATGCTGAAGAATCTATAGGCAGAGTAGCATTTGAAAATATATACTCTCCTATTGAATTGCCCGAACATACAAAATCAGTAGTAGATGGTTATGCTCTTAAATCAAAAGATACAATAGGTGCGGGAGAGAGTATGCCTGTTTTTTTAGATGTTCTTGGTCAAATAGAGATGGGTAAAGGTGACGATATTGAAGTTAAAAATAACACGGCAGTATATGTGCCAACCGGTGCTATAATACCAAAAGGAGCAGATGGGGTCGTAATGATTGAATACGTGGAAAATCTTGATGAAAATACTATAGCTGCCTATGTTCCCATCGCTCCGGGGCAAGGTTTGATAGAAAAAGGCGATGATATAAAAAAAGGTGATACAGTTCTTACGAAAGGAAAAAGAATACGAGCCGGTGATATTGCGGTATTATGTGCTGTAGGCATAGAAAGAATAAAGGTATGTAAAAAGATAAAACTATCAATTATTTCAACCGGCGATGAAATAGTTGATTCTTTTGGTAAAGTGAAAAAAGGGCAGATAAGAGATATAAATACACATCTATTAGCTTCCATGGCACTGGAATCCGGTGCGGATATAGGATTAAAAATATTAACAAAAGATGTTTTTGATGATATAAAAAGAGCAATTGAGGAGTCTTTGGAGATATCGGATATGGTAGTTATATCCGGGGGCAGCTCGGCAGGCAACAAGGATATGACAGTTAATGTCATCAAAGCATTAAAAAAAGGAGAAGTATTTGTACATGGTGTCGCTGTAAAGCCGGGAAAACCCACAATAATAGGTAAAGTGGGAGATAAGGCAGTATTTGGCCTTCCGGGACATCCCGCATCGGCTATGATAATATATAAAATATTTGTGGATTATCTTATAAAAAAATACTATTCCATGGAAGAAGAAAGAATATTAATCGAAGGGATTTCTGCAGAAAATATTCATTCCGCTCCGGGGAAAGAAACCTATCAAGCTGTTGAATTACTTTATAAAGATGGAGCATATGAGGCTTTGCCTATTTACGGGAAATCAGCAGCTATATCAAAAGTGGCTAAATCCGAAGGGTTTATTCGCATTGATGAAAACAAAGAAGGGATAAGAAAAGGAGAGAAAATAATAGTAGAACTCTTTTAATTGAATGATTAAGGAAGTGATTAAATGGACAGAAATATTTATTTAAGCAATATGAATATAGAGGATGCATTAGATTTATTTATGGGAAAGGCAAATTTTAAAAAAGAAAAAGAAATAATTTCTGTTATCACCTCATTGGGCAGGGTTACTACTGAACCTGTGTTTGCAAAATATTCTTCACCGAATTATAATGCAGCTGCAATGGACGGAATAGCTGTAAAAGCATTAGATACATTTGATGCAACGGAGGTGAATCCCATAATACTAGAAAAAGACACTCATTTTGTATATATTGATACCGGAGACCCAATTATTGAACCTTATGATGCAGTTATAATGATTGAGGATGTGACTGAAGCAGGAACAGGAGAATTGAAAATTATAACATCTGCATTCCCATGGCAACATATAAGACCTATTGGTGAAGACATAGTAGCCCATGAAATGATAATACCATCAAACCATAATATAAGGCCTGTTGATATAGGGGCATTACTATCCGGTGGAATAAAAGATATCAACGTATATAAAAATCCCCGTGTAGGAATAATACCAACAGGTACAGAAATTGTTGAACCCGGCACCAGGCTTGAACAAGGTGATATATACGAATCAAATTCAAGAATGATAGAGAATCTTGTTATAGAGTATGGCGGAGAACCAAAAAGATATAATCCGGTACCTGATAACTATGAACTTTTAAAAAAATCCATACAAAAAGCTGTAGATGACAATGATATAGTAATTGTAAATGCCGGTTCATCTGCCGGGAGTGAAGATTATACCAAAGCATTGGTTGAAGATATGGGGGAGCTTCTAGTACATGGTATTGCAGCAAAGCCCGGTAAACCTGCAGTGTTAGGAATTATTGACGGTAAGCCTATATTAGGAGTACCCGGTTACCCCGTATCAGCTTATATTGTATTTGAAACATTTGCCAAACCCCTTATTATATCCGGGTCAGGTAATAGACCAAAGAAAGATACTTATGTTAATGCTGTACTATCCAGAAGAATGATATCTTCAATTCAAAATAGAGAATATATTAGAATTAAACTGGGTAAAGTCAAGGAAAATCTTATAGCAACACCATTAAGCAGAGGTGCCGGAGTAACTATGTCACTGGTTAGAGCCGATGGGGTATTTGAAATTCCACAAAATATTGAAGGATATGAGGCAGGTGAAATAATAAAAGTGAGACTATTAAAGGATTTGGAAGACATTGAAAACACAATTGTATCTATAGGCAGTCACGATTTAATAATGGATATTATAGCTAATATGATGCATAAGAAAAAATCTGAATATAACTTATCTTCATCCCATGTTGGAAGCATGGGTGGAATAATGGCATTAAAACGCGGTGAGGCGCATATGGCACCTATTCATCTTTTAGATGAAGAAACCGGCGAATACAATATATCTTATATAAAAAAATATTTATCAAATAAGGAAATGGCCCTTATAAAAGGTGTAAAAAGGGTTCAAGGCATGATGATAAAAAAAGGGAACCCCGAAAACATAACAGATATAAAAGATTTAGTGCGTGATGATATTGTATTTGTAAATCGACAAAAAGGGGCAGGAACCAGGATACTTACTGATTATTTATTAAAAAATCAAGGAATTGATGCAGAAAACATACAAGGCTATGAAAGAGAAATGACAACACATATGGCCGTAGCCGCTGCTGTAGCATCCGGCTCAGCAGATATTGGGATTGGGGTATATTCAGCTGCAAAAGCCATGGACTTGGACTTTATTCCTATTGGTGATGAGGATTATGATTTTGCAATCCCTATAGAATTTTTACACGATAATATGATACAATTGTTTTTAGAAGTAATAAAATCTGAGGATTTTAAAAACGAACTAGAAAAAATGGGAGGATATAGTGCAGATAATACGGGAGATATAATCACCATCTAGATAAAGGAGATAAAATGAAAGACCGATTTGAAAGAAACATAGAATATCTTAGAATATCAGTAACGGATCGATGCAATTTAAGATGCAGATATTGTATGCCTGAAGAAGGGATAAAGGATAAAAGAACTCATAGCGACATGCTAAGTTTAGAGGAAATATATGAAGTAGTGAAAGCCTGCACCAATATAGGTATAAACAAGGTTAGAATAACCGGAGGGGAACCTCTGACCAGAAAAGGTGTTTCAGGATTAATAAAAAATATAAGCAAGCTTGATGGAATAAAAGATATTGCCATGACAACAAATGGACTTTTGCTAAAAGAATATGCAAAAGAATTAAAAGAATCAGGACTTCATAGAGTGAACGTAAGTCTTGACACCTTGAATGAAAAGAAATATAAACATATAACAAGATTTGGCTCCTTAAAAAATGTCTTAGAAGGTTTGGATGAAGCTAAAAAAGTTGGCTTACTGCCTATAAAGATTAATATAGTATTAATTGGGGGATTTAATGACGACGAAATAGAAGATTTCGTTAAACTAACCATAGATGAAGATATACAGGTAAGGTTTATTGAATTGATGCCTATCGGACAAGCTACCGATTGGGCAAAAGAGAACTTTATTCCAAATACTACAGTTTTGGATAAGTTCAAAGAGTTAAAACCTGTTCCCAGAGCGGACAAGTCCAGTCCGGCTGAATATTACAAATTACCCGGTGCTAAAGGGTTGGTTGGTTTAATAAATCCCATAAGTCATCATTTTTGTGGTAATTGTAATAGGATAAGGTTAACGGCCGACGGTAAGATAAAGCCCTGTCTAAACTCAAATCAAGAAATTGACATAAAAAAGGTTATAAAATCAGGGGGAGATTTGGAAGAGACTATACGGATAGCCATTCAACAAAAACCTTTAAGGCATTATTTAAATGAAGGGCAAAGTATAAAAAGGGATATGATGAGAATAGGCGGTTAAGAGAGGAGAGAATTATGAAAAATAGAAAATTACTGCTATTTATCTTTGTAATTGCTTTAGTTTTAGTTACCCCAATCCATGCAGATATATTAAAAAAAGGAAGCACCGGATTACCGGTAAGAAATTTACAAATAAGACTTATTAATGAAGGTTATCTTGATTCTGAAGTAACGGGTTACTTTGGAGACCTTACAAAAGAAGCAGTTATGTGTTTTCAAAAAGATAATGGTTTGGATATCGATGGTATAGCAGGAGAAGAAACACAAGATTTTTTGCAAAAATTAGGGACAAGCATTTCTATGAAAAATGAAGAAAATATAGATTTAATTACAGAAATCCAAACTGTCTTAAAAGATAAGGGATTTTACAAGGGTGCTATAGACGGTGTTTTTGGTTCTATGACGGAGAATGCAATAAGAAACTTTCAAAAGAATGAAGGACTTGCAGTGGATGGTATTGTAGGGGATAAAACCCTTGAGGCTCTATATAACGGAAAACAAAAATCAGCAAATGTTGTGCAGAATAAAGAAATTGCAAGCAGAGGTACTAAGGAACGTAATGAGATATGGGATAAAGATAGTACATATGGAGAATTATTGGATTGGTGGACAGATGTGCAAACAGTTTTTCCAAGAGGTAAAGAAGCAGTAGTTGTTGATTATAAAACGGGTAAAAGCTTTAATATAAAAAGAACTTATGGAGGGAATCATGCTGATTGCGAAACCTTAACAAAAGAAGATACTAAGAAGATGAAAGAAATATGGGGAGGAACATGGAGTTGGGATCGCAGACCTGTTCTGATTGTTGTAGGAGATAGAAAGATAGCAGCATCTATGATAGGTATGCCTCATGCCGGACTGGATGCATATTCTGCCGATGTTCAAGTAAAGGGACGTAGCGGCGGATTTGGTGCCGGAATTAACTTAGATACAGTAAAAGGTAATGGTATGGACGGACATTTTTGTGTGCATTTTTTAAACAGCAGAACCCATGGGACTAATAAAGTAGATGTGAAACATCAAGAAAATATAAAAATGGCTGCAGGGAAATAAAAAATTGCGTCGATGACGCTTTTTCTTTTTTCTAAACAATTTATATTATGCTTTGACAAACACATTTATTTTAAATATACTTATAAAAATACCGCTATTAGATTAATTCAATATTAATAACGGAAACTAGAATATAGAATAATAATCATAAGAAAGGAGATGCTTATGGAAAGATTGATTAAAGAAGGCTTAACCTTCGATGATGTGCTTCTAATACCGGGTAAATCTGAAATCCTTCCAAAAGAAACGGATGTTACTACAATGCTTACTAAAAGGATTAAATTGAATGTCCCTATCATTTCAGCAGGCATGGATACAGTAACTGAGGCTAGGTTAGCCATAGCCATTGCAAGAGAAGGCGGTATTGGAATTATTCATAAAAATATGTCAATTGAAGAGCAGGCTTTAGAAGTGGATAAGGTTAAAAGATCTGAACATGGTGTAATTGTTGATCCTTTTTATCTTTCACCAAATCATATTACTTCCGATGCTATGGAGCTAATGGAAAGATACAGAATTTCGGGAGTGCCGATAGTTAACGAGAGAGGTATACTTGTAGGTATACTTACAAATAGAGATTTGAGATTTGAAACGGATATGACTAGACTCATTGAAGAAGTAATGACAAAAGAAAACTTAGTTACTGCGCCTGTAGGCACTGATTTGCTCCAAGCGGAGCAGATACTGAAGAAACATAAGATTGAGAAATTGCCTCTTGTTGATGAAAATGGATACTTAAAAGGCCTCATTACAATTAAAGATATTGAAAAAATAATACAATTTCCTAATTCAGCTAAAGATAAAGGGGGCAGACTTCTTGCCGGTGCTGCTGTTGGTGTAACTCCTGATATGATGGGAAGAGTAGATGCCTTAGTTGCGGCGAAGGTCGATGTAATAGTAGTAGATACCGCTCATGGACATTCAAAAGGTGTTTTAGATTCAGTTGAAAGAATAAAGATAAACTATCCGGATTTGCAGGTTGTTGCCGGGAATGTTGCTACTGCTGAAGGGGCTAGAGATTTAATAGAAGCCGGTGCTGACGGTGTTAAAGTCGGTATAGGACCGGGTTCAATATGTACCACGCGAGTTGTAACCGGAGTAGGAGTACCCCAGATAACCGCTATATATGATTGTGCAAAAGAAGCGGATAAATATGATGTACCAATAATCGCTGATGGCGGAGTTAAATACAGCGGAGATGTAGTTAAAGCTATTGCTACCGGAGCAAGTGTTGTAATGATAGGCAGTCTTTTTGCAGGAACGGAAGAAAGTCCGGGGGAAACAGAGATATATCAAGGAAGAAGCTTTAAAGTATATAGAGGAATGGGTTCCTTGGCATCCATGGCCAGTGGCAGCAAGGATAGGTATTTCCAGCTGGATGCGAAAAAACTTGTGCCGGAAGGTGTGGAAGGCAGAGTTCCATTTAAAGGACCCTTATCTGATACAGTATTTCAACTAGTGGGAGGCTTACGTTCCGGTATGGGGTACTGTGGAACACCAAATATTGAAGCATTGAGAAAAGAAAGTAAATTTATCAGAGTGACTGCTGCCGGCTTAAGGGAAAGCCATCCCCATGATGTGCATATAACAAAAGAAGCTCCTAATTATAGTTTATAAATCAGTAGTCATTGAAAGGAAAACTTAATATGGAAATAATTAAAGATAGAAAACTTAATATGGATAAATTTATCGAGGAGTCAATAAAAAGTATTAAAGCTCTTGTTGACAAAGACAATGTTATCTGTGCTTTAAGCGGCGGCGTTGACTCTTCGGTAGCCGCTGTATTGGTACATAAAGCTATAGGCAAACAACTTAACTGTATTTTTGTTGACAATGGATTGATGAGAAAAGGTGAAGGAGACGAAGTAGAACAGATATTTAAAGAATTATTGGATATGAATCTAATAAGAATAAATGCTCAAGACAGATTTTTAGATAAACTTACAGGAATAGACGATCCCGAGAAAAAAAGAAAAATTATCGGAGAAGAATTTATCAGAGTATTTGAGGAAGAAGCAAAAAAGTTAGAACAAGTAAAATTTCTAGTCCAAGGTACTATTTACTCGGATGTGATTGAAAGCGGCGGAGACTCTACGCGTCTTGTAAAATCTCATCACAACGTAGGCGGCCTTCCAAAAGATATGAATCTTAAACTAATTGAGCCATTAAGATCTCTTTATAAAGAAGAAGTGAGGAAAGTGGGATTAGAACTGGAAATACCTGAGGATTTAGTATTCAGACAACCCTTCCCCGGACCCGGTCTCGGGGTAAGGGTTTTAGGTGAAATAACGAAAGAGAAGCTGGATATAGTTAGAGAAGCGGATGCAATATTGCAAGAAGAGATAAAAAAAGCAAAACTTCAAAGAGGCATTTGGCAGTACTTTACTGTACTTCCTAACATAAAAAGCGTCGGCATCTACAAAGGAGAAAGAACCTATAACCATACAATTGCTATCAGAGCTGTAAATAGCGTTGATGCGATGACTGCTAATTGGGCAAAGATACCTTACGATACATTGGAGATAATATCAGAAAGAATAGTAAATGAAGTACCCCATGTAAACAGGGTGGTCTACGATATAACAAATAAACCTCCCGGTACGATTGAGTGGGAGTAAAAATGCCTCGGAACCCAAAAAGGGATTCCGGGGCATTTTTTTGTTTTGTTTTTAAACGATAAACAATATAAGGGAAAATATGAGGAAGAATAAAAAGCCCAGAAGTTTTAAAAAAAGTTTCAAGATTTTTCGTATAAAAGTGAATTTATTTTTCTAATAAAGGTTTAACATTGGCATTTTTTAATGATAGAATATATATAACTTATAGTAAACAAAAGGTGTTAATCTTGTTTTTGGGGGTATTCCATGATATATAGCAGATTAGGACAGCTAAATGAAAGACAATTAGCTATTATAGTACATTCTTTATTTTCCGGTTGGATGCTGTCTTTTATCTTTGAAGGTCAAATCTTATATACACTTTCAGAAATACATGATATTAATATAGATATTATGATATTTGGAGGTTTAGCTGCTTTTTTTTTGGGACTAATATTAAGCGGTTTTTTTGTAAAATCTCAAAAGCGAGCGAGGCGGCTTTTTCTATATTGTTATCCGGTGTTTATTTTGATATCCTTACCTTTTTTCTCTGAACCTTCACTACTTTGGACTTTAGGAATAATAATAGGTTCATTTTTAGCTGGAAATTGTGTAGCATCATGGGGTTACTATTTAAAGAGCAGCACACCTAAAAGTGAAAAAATAAAAACCATAGCCGATATGATTATTTTATCAAATATTTTGATGATAATTATAAATATAGCGACCATTCATATATCTTATTTTTTAGGATTGGCTTTATCTATCGTTATGTTATTATTTGCTTTTATGTTCGCTTTAAAACTTCCGATAGATTATCATATTGATGATTCTTGTGAAAGTGCTGAGAGTCATGTAAGCATTAAATCTCTTCTAGTTTTTTTATGTTTTTTTATTATTGTGATAACTATTAATTCCGGTTTAATGTATGAGGTTGTGAATCCGGCTTTCGAGCATCTAAAATGGTTGACAAGTTGGTATTGGGCTGTTCCCTATATTATCGCAATACTTATAATGCGAAATTTGCCAAAAGAGATAAATCGTTCTCACTTACTTTATGTTGCCATTGCCATGATGGGGATTTCTTTTATCAGTTTTATGTGTTTAGGGCGTAATGCGATTAGTTATATAATAATTGATACTTTGATGCTTGGTGCTTGTGGCGTATATGATTTATTTTGGTGGAGTATTTTGGGCGAATCGTTGGATTTCCGAGATAATTCCGCTAGAATACTTGGTATAGGTCTTTCAGCAAATATTCTAGGTATACTTTTAGGTGCTATAATAGGAAATATTATTATTTTTAATAATGCAAGCAGTACAAATCCAACATTATTGGCTTTGACCGTAGTGTGTGTGGGATTAGCTCTTTTACCATTTTTACATAAACATTTATCGTTTTTATTAAAGGATCATATTTATTTAAAAATGTATTCTGAAATGATTATAGAAGAACAAGATAATAAAATAAATCATATAAAGAAGTTAGAGATATTATCGGAACGGGAGAAGCAAGTAACCTCTCGTTTATTACAGGGTAAGACATATAAAACGATTGCCGAAGAGCTTTTTATAAGTGAAAATACGGTTAAGTACTTTGTTAAAAATATTTATTCAAAATTTAACATAAGGAGCAGATCTGAATTGATAGAGACAATATTTGATGATAAAAATTAATTTATAAAGAAATGTGGTGTATTACAAAAAAAAGGAGTGAAATGCAGATGAAGAAAAAGACAATTCTTTTTTTATGTATAATATTTATCTTTATAAGCATTTTATCCGCTTGCGGACAAGATAAAGCGGAATCTAAAGAAAATATGGGTTGACGGTATGGATATAGCCGCGACTAGACCTGTATATATAGAAAAGACTTAAAAACACAAAAAATAGACTTGTTCTATACTTACTAAGTAAAGCCCCCCACCCGAAAAGGGTAGGGGGGCTTTTCTTAAAACTACCCTTTTCAGGTAGGGTTTTTTATTAAGACTACCTGTTTCGGGTGGGTTCTTATCTTTAACTTTATGATATTATAAGACCTGCATTTATACAATAATTAAACAGATTTTTTAGTTAGGAGTGATATATGAAAAATTTTTGTTGATATAGGATAAAAGTTATTGAAAGAAATTTTAAAAGTTATTGAGAGGAGAAGATTTATGAAAAAAGTTTTATCATTCGTTATTGTGCTATCTATGATATTTAGCCTTTTTATTAGTACGACAACAAGCATTTGGGCAGATGCTAATAATCATGCTTGGGTACTGGTAGATAGAATTGACTATCCAATAGAAAAAACTAAATATGAACCCCCGTTAATTAACTCGGCTGAAATGAGCGGAAATACTATTGAAATGAGGCAATTTCGTCCTGATGCGAACACTTCTTTTGGCACTGGAGACCTCACGCCACCCAGTGATTTACATGCAATATATAAGTGGGAGGATCCGCCAAACATTATATACCCGGACAGTACTATTGAGATTCCCGTCGAACAGACTGTTATAACAAATAATAGGGCCGGCTACTTTATCAGCACGACTTTTGTAATTTCAGCTGATATTAGTGAAGTTGACGTATATGGGGCAAGATTAATAAAGAGGGCAGCTATAACCTATCCTGATGGTAGCCAAGGCAAAAACTTTGGAATAGGAGATCGTACTGATGAACAGTCTAAAAATTCGACAAAAGCTATAGCTTCTCTAACATTTGAGGGACGAGGTTTCCCTTCTTCCGTTGATAAAATAGGAATACTAATAAAGGGTTCAAATGGAGGAAATGTTGAATTAGCCCATGCCCATGTAAAATATATTTATGAATGGAAAGAAGTTTCACAGACTAGCTCGCCAGAGCCGCCGACATCGGTAATTCCATCGATACCGGCACCTGCAACAACAGAAGGGGCAGAAACCTTTGAATCAGGAGCCAGACTCATGTGGCCTAAAGCATCAAATGTGTTGGGCTATAGATTATATAGATCCAAAGTTCAAAGTCAATTAGGAATATCAGTAACAGATTTTTATATAACAAGTACATCCTATGCAGATGTAAATGTGGAAGCCAATACTACCTATTATTATTCGGTAAAACCTGTACTTGCGGAAGCAAATCCCTATCAAGACATAGAAGAAAAATTAGGAGATGTAATAGCAACTTTTGTTGTGACG
>Ga0172382_10003620_pt1 | contig 24312 bp, 36 predicted proteins | sample Leawel138RmetaG_FD_122245 | JGI IMG/M metagenome (GOLD analysis project Ga0172382, IMG submission 122245) | Leachate microbial communities from a municipal landfill in Southern Ontario, Canada - Leachate well 138R metaG | ecosystem: Engineered > Solid waste > Landfill > Unclassified | place... | reverse complement strand
CTCGCCAAGGTGACGTTTGACAGCAGACCGGAGCCGCTGCCACCGGTAGGTGAATTGGCTGAAGTCACGGTCGACCTGCCGGCACTCCCGACATCGCCACTGATTCCCAACGCCGCAGTCCGGCGTGACGGCGACAAGCTTGGTGTCTGGCAGATCGTGGATGGTGACCTGCGCTTTTCCCCGGTCAAGCTCGGTGTTTTCGACCTCAATGGCTACGTTCAGGTGCTCGAGGGACTGAGCGATGGGGACGAGGTCGTAACCTATAGCGAAAGAGCGCTGACGCCACGCAGCCGCATCAACGTGGTCGACCATATTCCGGGAGTCGCAAAATGATCAGCCTTGCCGGCCGCGACATCCTCCATTCCTGGGGAAAGTTCGTCTTCACTGGCATCGGCCTGGGTCTGCTGATAGGCGTCACCCTGGTCATGGCCGGGGTGTACCGGGGCATGGTGGATGACGGCAAGGCGCTGCTCGACAACAGCGGCGCGGACCTGTGGGTCGTGCAAAAGGACACGCTGGGCCCTTATGCGGAGTCTTCCAGCCTTAACGATGACCTCTATCGCGCCATTCTCGCCATGCCCGGCGTCGCCCGTGCCGCAAACGTGACCTACCTCACCATGCAGGTCCGCAAGGGCGAACATGACGTGCGCAGCATGGTGGTTGGTATCGCACCCGGCGACTTGGGGACCACCCCCGGATGGCCGCCCTACCTCGTTGCCGGACGCCAGATCACACGCGCTCATTATGAGGCGGTCGCCGACATCGCCACCGGCTTCAAGCTCGGCGATGTAGTGAAAATCCGCCGCAACCAATACACCCTGGTGGGGCTGACCCGGCGCATGGTCTCATCCAGCGGCGACCCGATGGTCTTCATTCCGCTCAAGGATGCCCAGGAGGCCCAGTTCCTCAAGGACAACGATGCCATCTGGCAGAGCCGGCGCCGCACCGAAGCGAACCCGGCGTTCAATCGACCCGCCGTGCCGGGTCTGCTGGATGCGGTGATTGCTTCACAGAGCACCAACGCGTTCGTCAACGCCGTTCTGGTCACACTGAAGCCTGGACACGCACCGGATGATGTCGCCGAATCCATCCGGCGCTGGAAGCGTCTGACGGTCTACACACGGACACAGATGGAGGACATTCTCGTCGGCAAGCTCATCGCCACCTCGGCCAAGCAGATCGCCATGTTCCTGGTGATTCTTGCCGTTGTCAGCGCGGCCATTGTCGCCTTCATCATCTACACCCTGACCATGGACAAGATCCGTGAGATCGCGGTGCTGAAGCTCATTGGCACCCGCAATCGCACCATCGCCTCGATGATCATGCAGCAGGCGCTTGCCCTGGGCCTGATCGGCTTCGTTGTCGGCAAGATCACCGCCACCTTCGCCGCGCCGCTGTTTCCAAAGTACGTGTTGCTGACGCCGATGGATTCCATCGCAGGATTCTTCGCCTTGCTCGTGATCTGTGTGCTGGCAAGCGTCGTCGCCATCCGCACGGCACTCAAGGTTGATCCGGCTGAAGCCATTGGAGGGTGAGAGATGAGCGCCAAAGGCATACGCATCGAAGGTTTGACAAAACGTTATGGTCATGGCGACACCGCTGTCGATGCCCTGAAAGGTGTAGACATGCAGGTCGCACCGGGTGAAGTGGTGGGGCTGATCGGCCCGTCGGGTTCGGGCAAGAGCACGCTGCTCAAGTGCCTGGGCGCGGTGATCGATCCAACCGCCGGTCGCATGACATTGGGTGATGAGGTGATCTACGACGACGGCTGGAAAGTCCGTGACCTGCGCGCCTTGCGGCGCGACAAAATCGGTTTCGTATTCCAGGCGCCATACCTTATTCCGTTTCTCGATGTCACCGACAACGTGGCGCTGTTGCCGATGCTCGCAGGCGTCGGGAATGCGGAGTCGCGTGCGAAGGCCCTGGAATTGCTCACCGCGCTTGATGTGCAGCACCGCGCACGCGCAATTCCTTCTCAACTATCGGGTGGCGAACAGCAACGGGTTGCGATCGCGCGGGGCCTGGTCAATCGCCCACCGGTGATCCTCGCGGATGAACCCACCGCGCCTCTCGACAGCCAGCGTGCCATGGCTGTGATCCGCATCCTCAACGACATGGCCCGGCAGTTCGAAACCGCCATCATCGTCGTCACTCATGACGAGAAGATCATCCCCACGTTCAAGCGCATTTACCACATCCGTGACGGCGCAACCCATGAGGAAGCGGGCGAAGGACGGGCGTTCGAATGAAAAAACGATTGAGCTACGGGAGATCATCATGACCACGTGCGAACACAACCACGGCACGGGGAACGTCGCACCGACGGCTGCCGCCGGGGCAAGCACCTCTGGTGCGCAGGCCTGCAAGACCTCGCCAGCCATTGGTCCGTTCACAAACCTTTCGCGGAGCACGCCTGTGGCGCACGCTAAAACCCGCACGCCCCCCGGGGGCCGGTTTACGACAGCTTTTCTGATCACCGGTCTGCTTGCCTCCGGATTGGCCGGTTGCGCGGCCGGCCCTGATTTTCAGCGTCCCTCCGTGCCTGCTGTCACCCACTACACCTCAACAGCAGTGGCAGCCCAGACCACCGCCGCGCCCACGCAACTCGGCGAATCACAACGTTTGGTCGAGGGACTTCCGATCGAAACCCGCTGGTGGCGTACATTGGGCTCCCCTGCGCTCGACGGATTGATCGACGAGGCGCTGCAGTCCAGCCCGACGCTGGCAAGCGCCAGCGCCAGCTTGCGCCAGGCACAGGCGCTTCTTGCCGCACGCTCCGGCGCGACGCAATACCCACAGGTCGATGCCGGACTGGGTGCCCAGCGCCAGCAGTTCAACCCCAGCACTCAGGGGCTGAGCGGTGACACACGCCAGTTCGACCTATACAGCGCCAACGTGAGCGTGCATTACAACCTCGATCTGGCCGGTGGAAACCAGCGTGCACTCGAAGCCCTGGCTGCTCGCGCGGACTACCGCAACTTCGAATTGATTGCGGCTCATCTGACCTTGGCCGGCAACATCGCGACGGCGGCGGTCACCCGCGCGCGCCTTGCCGGACAATTGACTGCAAACACGGACATCGTGCGCGCACAGGACGAGCTCGTCCGACTGGCCCATGAACGCGTGCGTATCGGCCAGGCATCACCGGATGAAGTCTTGAGCCTGCAAGCCCAGGCTGAGCAAACCCGTGCCGAACTGCCGGTGCTGCGCAAACAGCTGCAACAAACCGAACATCTGCTGGCCGTGCTCGCCGGTCGCGCCCCGGGTGCCGGTGGCATCCCGGCCTTTACACTGGCCGATTTCACCCTCCCGGCCGAACTGCCGCTCGTCGTACCCTCTGAACTGGTGCGCCACCGCCCGGACATCCAGGCCGCAGAGGCATTGTTGCATGCAGCCAATGCGGACTACGGTGTCGCAGTCGCCAATCTGTATCCACAACTCAACCTGAGCGCCAACATTGGCTCGCAGGCATTGACCACAGGGGCCCTGTTCGGTGCCGGTTCGGGAATATGGAGCCTGGTCGGGCAGCTCACGCAGCCGCTTTTCAATCCCGGTCTGATTGCTGAGAAACGGGCCGCACTCGCCGCTTTTGATGCCGCTGCCGCCAATTACAGGAATGTAGTGCTGGAGTCGTTCCGCGAGGTCGCGGACACGCTGCGCGCAGTCGAAAACGATGCGCGATCCCTGACTGCCCTCGCCACCGCAGACGCAGCCACTCAGGCTTCCTTGCAGTCCGTGGAGCGGCAGGTGCGGCTGGGCGCGGCCAGCTACCTGCAACTGCTCATTGCACAGCAACAGGCGCAGAGCACCCGAATCAACATGCTTGCGGCCCAGGCACAGCGCCTGATCGATAGTGTGGTTTTGTATCAGGCGCTGGGCGGTGGTGACGCCCTGCAGCCACGCGGATAGGGCGTAGCAGAGAAATTCATCGAAGTGATGGAGCGACAAGAAGTGGCGCCAAGTCGGCGTCATTTCTTCTGATCAGGCGAAACAATCGCTGCAAGGGCCTTCATTGCAGTTGATGTGCAGGTTTTCCCGGGCACAGACGGGCGGCCGTTTCGCTCAAGCTCCGTCATTCATGCGGTGCAAACTTCATGTCAATAATAAAAAAGAGCCAAGTGAAACCGATCACTTGGCTCTTTCCATTTACACATGAATTATTTCTGTTTTAGAAGGGAATATCGTCGTCAAAATCGCCGAAGCCGCCAGGTGCCGGCTTGGCCGCGGGTGCCGGCGCGGGCTGGCGGCTGGGTGCGGATGCGGGCGCATCGTAACCACCGCTGTCGCCACCGCGCGACGGCGCCTCGCCGCCACCTTCACGACGGCCGAGCATCTTCATCTCGTCACCGCGGATCTCGGTGGTGTAACGATCCTGGCCTTCCTTGTCCTGCCACTTGCGCGTCTGCAGGCGCCCCTCGACATAGACCTGGCTGCCCTTGCGCAGGTATTGCGCAGCCACCTCTGCCACGCGCCCGAAAAAGACCACGCGATGCCACTCGGTGGCTTCACGACGCTCGCCCGAAGCCTTGTCCTTCCAGGTCTCGGTGGTCGCCACGGTCAGGTTGGTGATCGCGTCACCGCTTGGTGCATAACGGGTCTCCGGGTCCTTGCCCAGGTTGCCGATCAGAATGACTTTGTTCAGGGATGCCATCCCGTTCTCCTATGAGTAGTGTGTCAACTCCGGGCCGGCGTGGGAACCGCACGGACCGGAGGGGGATTCATGCTTAGCGAGAACGCCAGCCAGATCAGGGCGAGCACGCCACAGCTAAGACTGACGCCACCCGCGCCCAGGCGCTGCCCCAGCCATCCGCCGAGCAGACCGCCCGTAAACAGGCCGAAGGACTGCAAGGTGTTGTAGACGCCGAGCGCGGTGCCCTTCGCTGCTGGCGGAGCGATACGTGAAATCCACGACGGCTGGGTCGCCTCGAGGACATTGAAAGCAACAAAGAACAGCGTCAGCCAGAATGCAATCGAGAGCAGGCCGTCACTCCAGAAATACAGCCCGAACTGCACGACTGCAAGCAGAAGAACAGCACCATTGAACACCTGCTTGAGCCTGTTGTGACGCTCCGCAACGATGATCGCCGGCACCATCACGACGAAGGACAGCAGCACCGCCGGCAGATACACCTTCCAGTGTTCTGTCAGCGCCAGTCCACCGTGCGCCACCAGTGCCGCAGGCACCATGACCCACATCGTGGTCTGAATCAGGTGCAGCGTGAAGACGCCGAAGTTCAGCCGCATCAACTGCCCGTCGCGCAGGATGTCCATGAAGCTGCCTGCGTTGGCGCGCGGCACCGGCGGCGCTTCCGGCACCACCCACACCACGACGCCCATGGCGGCGAGCGCAAGCGCAGCCGTCAGCCAGAAGATGCCGTTCATGCCGATCACCGCATACAACAACGGCGCGGCAACCATGGATACCGCAAAAACCAGCCCGATACTCGACCCGATCATTGCCATCACCTTGGTACGATGCTGATCGCGGGTAAGGTCGGCGGCAAGCGCTGTAACGGCAGCCGAGATAGCGCCAGCCCCCTGCAGAACCCGTCCGAAGATGACCATGTAGATATCGCCCGCCATGGCTGCGACCGCGCTGCCGATTACGAACAACAGCAAGCCGAACAGGATCACCGGCTTGCGACCGAATCGGTCAGAGGCCACACCGAAGGCAATCTGCAACAAGGCCTGCGTGGCACCGTAGGCCCCAATCGCGAGCCCCACCAGCGTAAGGTTATCCCCCCCGGGGATGGTGCGGGCATGGACGGCGAAGACGGGCAGAATCAGGAACAGCCCCAGCATGCGCAGCGCAAAGATGGATGCGAGGCTAATCCCGGCGCGACGCTCGGCGGGCGTCATCGGATCTCGTACGGGTAGAGACATGCTGGACGCGGCAAAAAAGAAAGTGATTCTAACATTGGCCCGGAGCGCCTTCTCTCTTATAGTTTTAGGTTCCCCCTCGCGCAGCTACGCTCATGGACGAAATCCGCATCCGCGGTGCCCGCACCCACAATCTCAAGAACATCAGCCTCGATCTGCCGCGGAACCGGTTAACGGTCATTACCGGTCTGTCGGGGTCGGGCAAGTCCTCTCTCGCCTTCGACACCCTGTACGCCGAAGGTCAGCGTCGCTACGTGGAATCGCTGTCCGCCTACGCCCGCCAGTTTCTGCAATTGATGGAAAAACCTGATGTTGATCTGATCGAGGGTCTGTCACCGGCAATCTCGATCGAACAGAAGGCAACCAGTCACAACCCGCGCTCGACGGTCGGCACGGTCACCGAGATTCACGACTATCTGCGTCTGCTGTATGCGCGCGCCGGCACGCCCCACTGTCCAGACCATCCTGAGCACGCCCTCGAGGCCCAGAGCGTGGCGCAGATGGTCGACCACGTCCTCGCCCTTCCCGAAGAAACCCGGCTGATGATCCTCGCCCCCGTCGTTGCCGGGAGAAAGGGCGAGCAGCACGATCTGTTTTCCGAGCTCCGCGCGCAGGGCTTCGTCCGCGTGCGGGTAGATGGCGAGGTGCACGACCTCGACACCATGCCACCACTGGAAAAGGGCAAACGCCACACGGTGGAGGTCGTCATCGACCGTTTCAAGGTCCGCCCCGACCTTCGCGGACGCATTGCGGAATCCTTCGAAACCGCACTCACTCACGCTGACGGGAGGGCGATTGCGGTAGAGATGGACTCGCGGGTGGAACACCTGTTCTCCGCCCGCTTCGCCTGCCCTGTCTGCAGCTACGCCCTGGGTGAGCTGGAACCGAGACTGTTTTCCTTCAACAATCCCGCCGGTGCCTGCCCAGGGTGCGACGGCCTCGGCCAGGTAAACTTCTTCGACCCCCAGCGCGTCGTCGCCCACCCCGAACTCTCACTCGCATCCGGCGCCATCCGGGGCTGGGATCGTCGCAACCAGTTCTACTTCCAGATGCTCTCGAGCCTGTCGAACCATTACGAGTTCGACATCGAGGCGCCCTTCGAGACCTTGCCTGCCGCCATTCGCGAGATCCTTCTGAACGGATCGGGACGGGAGAAAATTGCCTTCGTGTACCTCGCAGACAATGGGCGCATGGTCGCAAAGGAACACCCCTTTGAAGGCATCATCCCTAATCTGGAGCGTCGCCTTCGTGAAACCGACTCGGCCGCGGTGCGCGACGAACTCCTCAAGTATCGCAGCACCCGTCCCTGCCCAAGCTGTGAGGGCACCCGCCTGCGCGCCGATGCGCGTCACGTGCTGATTGGCGGCAGCTCACTGCCAACGGTGAGTCGTTTGCCCCTCGCCGAGTGCAGAAGCTTTTTCGAGCACCTGCGGCTCGAAGGCCATCGCGCACGAATTGCCGAGAAAATCGTCAAGGAAATTGCCGATCGCCTCAGCTTTCTGACCAACGTCGGACTCGACTATCTTTCCCTGGACCGCGCCGCAGACACGCTGTCAGGTGGAGAGGCTCAGCGCATCCGCCTTGCCAGTCAGATCGGCTCTGGCCTGACCGGCGTGATGTATGTGCTCGACGAACCCTCCATCGGGCTGCACCAGCGCGACAACGACCGCCTGCTGGAGACCCTGCGTCAGCTCCGCGACCTCGGCAATACCGTCATCGTCGTCGAACACGACGAAGACGCCATTCGCAGCGCCGATTACCTGGTCGATATGGGGCCGGGCGCGGGCGAACACGGTGGTTACGTCATCGCCAGCGGCAAGCCCGAAGTAGTCATCGCCTGCGAAACGTCGGTGACCGGCGCCTATCTGTCGGGTCGAAAACGCATTGCCATTCCCGCCAAACGCACAGCGCCGGACACGTCCCGAATGGTTCGTCTGTGCGGCGCAAGCGGCAACAACCTCAAGCACGTGGATCTCGCCCTGCCCGTGGGATTGTTCACCTGTGTCACCGGCGTATCGGGTTCGGGAAAATCGACCCTCATCAACGATACGCTCGCAGCTGTCGCATCACAGCAGCTGTATCGCTCGAACACCGAACCGGCCCCTCATGGCGCAGTCGAGGGACTCGACGCATTCGACAAGGTCATCACCGTTGACCAGTCCCCTATCGGGCGCACGCCGCGCTCGAACCCCGCAACCTACACCGGATTGATGACCCCGATCCGGGAACTCTTCGCCGGAGTGCCTGAGGCTCGAGCACGCGGCTACAGTCCGGGCAGATTTTCTTTCAACGTCAAGGGCGGACGCTGCGAGGCCTGCCAGGGCGACGGCATGATCAAGGTCGAGATGCATTTTCTCCCCGACATGTACGTGCCCTGCGACACCTGTCGCGGCAAACGTTACAACCGCGAAACCCTTGAGATTCGCTACAAGGGGAAAACCATCTACGAAGTGCTCGACATGACTGTGGAGCAGGGTTTCGACTTCTTTCGTGCAGTGCCAACGATCGCGAGAAAGCTCGAAACGCTTGCCGAGGTCGGCCTTGACTACATCCGGCTCGGGCAAAGCGCGACCACTCTCTCCGGCGGGGAGGCGCAGCGCGTCAAGCTCGCGCTTGAACTCTCCAAGCGCGACACTGGGCGCACCCTCTACATCCTGGACGAACCCACGACCGGCTTGCACTTCCAGGACATCGAACTCCTGCTGAAGGTGTTGCATCGCCTCCGCGACCATGGCAACACGATCGTCGTCATCGAACACAACCTCGACGTCATCAAGACTGCGGACTGGGTGATCGACATGGGGCCTGAAGGCGGTAACGGTGGCGGCACCATCGTCTGTGCCGGCCCACCCGAAGAGATCGCATCCTGCCTCAGCAGTTACACCGGGCGTTACCTGGCCAAGATCCTGAACCCTTAGGTTCCCGACAGCCATGCTTGCAGGCGTGCACCGACGAGACCTTGCACTATGGCCTTCGCCGTATGACGATACCCCCTTCTCCAACATGATCAGGACAAGCCATGACAGACCCGGAGAGCAACGCAAAAACGCAATACGTACAGCGAGTTGAGCGACGTATCCGTTTTCTGAAGACCCTGACGGACGCCGGGCTAGGCGTCTATCTGCCGGCAGACGAACAGGCCCGCGTGCACAGTTTCAATCAGCTCGCACGCATGACCGCGCGACAGCGCGAACTACCGAAGCTCTCCGCCGACGACCTGGCGCGGGCTGCGGAGGCCTTCCGCACCCAAATCGACGCAATGCAGAGCGCACTGCCCCACGACGTTCAGTACAAGAACCGAATCAGGCGGAACTGGTAAGCATCACCCAATGTTCAAGCCTTCCTGTAACCGTCCGGATTGCCCTGCTGCCAGCGCCACGCGTCCTGGCACATCGTATCCAGATCACGCTCCGCCCGCCATCCGAGCACCCGTTCCGCCAGTGCGGGATCTGCCCAACATGCAGCAACATCCCCCTCTCGTCGCGGCACGATCCGGAACGGCACCGGGCGCCCGGAGGCCTTCTCGAAGGCCAGTATGACGTCGAGCACGCTGTAGCCGCGACCAGTACCGAGGTTGATAGCAGAAACGGAAGGTAGCGCATCGAAGCGCTCAACCGCACTTACGTGTCCGCGCGCCAGGTCGACGACGTGGATATAGTCACGGACCCCGGTACCATCGCGCGTCGGATAATCATTTCCGAACACCTGCAGCTCGCGGAGCTTGCCCACCGCCACCTGGCTGACGTACGGCATCAGATTATTGGGGATACCGCTCGGATCCTCGCCGATCTGACCGCTCTCATCGGCCCCTACCGGATTGAAGTAACGCAGCAATACCACTTTCCACTCAGGATCGGCTGCGGCCACATCGGCGAGAATCTCCTCGCTCATCAGCTTGGTGCGGCCATAAGGATTGGTTGCCGCAGTCGGAAAGGATTCAGTGATCGGCACCGTCAAGGGATCGCCATATACCGTTGCCGACGAGCTGAATACCAAGTTTTTGACCCCCGACTCGCCCATCACCTCAAGCAGCGAAAACAGACCACCGAGGTTGTTGTCGTAGTAGGCAAGTGGGAGCCGCACGGACTCCCCTACCGCCTTCTTCGCAGCAAAGTGGATGACCGCGTCGACGGAATGGGCCTTGAAACACGCCCTGAGCGCATCACGGTCACGGACGTCTGCTTCGACAATCGCGCGGAACGCTCGCCCCGCAAGCGCTTCGACCCGAGACAAGGCCAGCGGCGACGAATTCGAGAAATCGTCAACGACAACCACATCGTGCCCGCCCCTCAACAGGGCGAGGCAGGTGTGGGAGCCAATGTACCCGGCTCCACCCGTTACAAGAATCACGCTCATCCGCTTCCTCCGTGCTGCAACTGAGAGACGAAAAAAAAGGCCGGGTATCCCCGACCTTTTTTATACCACGCGAATCTTACAAAGATCCGCCTCAGGCAGCAACCGCTTCTTCTTCCACCACGACATCCGTTTCCGGACGATCGAGCAACTCGACGAAAGCCATCGGTGCATTGTCCCCATCACGGAAGCCGCACTTCAGGATGCGAAGGTAACCGCCGTTACGCGTTGCGTAACGAGGACCCAGCGCGTCGAACAGCTTGACGACCATATCACGGTCACGCAGACGGTCGAATGCCAGACGCCGATTGGCCAGGCTCGGCTTTTTGCCAAGCGTGATCATCGGTTCGACGACCCGACGCAGTTCCTTCGCCTTCGGGAGTGTCGTCTTGATTACTTCATGACGCAGCAGCGCGTTAGCCATGTTACGGAACATCGCCTGACGATGGCTGCTGGTCCGGTTCAGCTTGCGAAGACCATTACGGTGACGCATATTAATTCCTCACTTCACTGATGCCAATTAACCGAGCTTTTCGAGCCCAGCCGGCGGCCAGTTTTCCAGTTTCATCCCCAGGGTCAGCCCACGAGTGGCCAACACTTCCTTGATTTCATTCAGCGACTTGCGGCCGAGGTTCGGCGTCTTGAGCAACTCGGTTTCGGTACGCTGGATCAGATCACCGATGTAGTAGATGTTTTCGGCCTTGAGACAATTGGCCGAACGCACCGTCAACTCGAGATCATCAACCGGGCGCAACAGCACCGGGTCAATCGTCACTTCAGGCTTCACAACATCGGTGATCGGCGTGCCTTCAAGATCGGCAAACACCGAAAGCTGATCCATCAGAACACGCGCCGCATAGCGAATTGCTTCTTCAGGATCGACAGCACCGTTGGTTTCGATATCGATAACCAGTCTGTCCAGATCGGTACGCTGTTCCACACGAGCACTTTCAACCAGGTAGCTCACGCGCCGAACAGGGCTGAAGGAAGCATCGAGAACGATGTGTCCGATTGCCTTGCTCTCAGCGTTAGCCGGTCGGCTGTTGCCAGGAACATAACCGCGACCTTCCTCGATCTTGATCTGCATATCGAGGTTGCCACCGGGTGCCAGATGCGCAATCACATGCCCCGGGTTGATGATATCGACGTCATGCCCGGTTTCGATATCAGCCGCAGTCACCAAGCCCTCACCCGATTTCACGAGACGAAGCGTGGTCTCGCTACGGTTGTGGAGCTTGAACACCACACCCTTCAGGTTAAGCAGGAGATCGACGATATCTTCACGCATGCCATCCAGCGTCGAATACTCGTGCAGGACGCCTTCGATCGTCACTTCCGTCGCTGCATGCCCCGGCAGCGAGGAAAGGAGGATACGCCGCAGCGCATTCCCCAGGGTATGGCCAAACCCGCGCTCGAACGGCTCCATCGTCACTCTCGCCTGTACAGGCGAGATGCTCTGGACGTCGATGATGCGCGGTTTCAGCAGTGCATTGCTTTGCATCAACATTTCCTCGGAACTAGAAGCTCGACTCCCTATTAGCGGGAGTACAGTTCCACAACCAGACTTTCGTTGATTGTGGGCGGCAGTTCGCTACGCTGCGGGTAGGCCTTGAAGACGCCCTTACCAGCCTTGGCATCCATCTCGATCCACTCGGGGAAACCGCGCGACTCAGCTGCTTCGAGGGCAGCCTTCACACGCAGATGACCACGAACGCGCTCAACGAGTTCAACCACGTCGCCCGGCTTCACCAGGTACGACGGGATGTTCACACGCTTGCCATTCACCAGAACGCCATTGTGACGAACAACCTGGCGCGATTCGGCACGCGAACCACCGAAGCCCATGCGGTAGGCGACGGAGTCGAGACGACCTTCAAGCAGTTGCAGCAGGTTTTCACCCGTCTGACCGCGACGACGATCGGCTTCGGAATAAACACGGCGGAACTGCGCTTCGAGCACGCCGTAGAGACGACGGATCTTTTGCTTTTCGCGAAGTTGCACGCCATAGCCGGAAAGACGCTGACCGGAGCGCTGACCGTGCTGGCCGGGCGCGTACGCACGGCGCTCAATCGCGCATTTATCGGTGAAGCACTTCTCAGCCTTCAGGAACAGTTTTTCACCCTCGCGACGGCACTGGCGGCACTTCGGGTCGAGATTACGAGCCACGTTTCAACTCCTTAGATACGGCGCTTTTTGGGCGGACGGCAGCCGTTATGCGGGATCGGCGTGATATCGGTGATGCTGGAGATCTTGATCCCCAGTGCATTCAACGCACGAACCGCAGACTCACGCCCTGGGCCGGGGCCCTTGATGCGCACTTCAAGATTCTTGATGCCGCATTCCAGCGCCACTTTGCCAGCAGCTTCGCCTGCGACCTGAGCAGCAAACGGCGTGCTCTTGCGCGAACCCTTGAAGCCAGCACCGCCGGAGGTTGCCCACGAAAGAGCATTGCCTTGACGGTCGGTGATCGTAATGATCGTGTTATTGAAGCTCGCGTGAACGTGCACGATACCTTCGGCGACGTTCTTCTTGACCTTCTTACGGACCTTTGTTGCAGTCTTAGCCATAATTAAATCCTATCACTTCTTGCCGGCGATCGACTTGCGCGGGCCCTTGCGGGTACGAGCATTGGTCTTGGTGCGCTGACCGCGACACGGCAAACCACGACGGTGACGGACACCACGGTAGCAACCCAGGTCCATCAGACGCTTGATGTTCATGGTGACTTCGCGACGGAGGTCGCCTTCAACCACAAACCGAGCCACTTCATCGCGCAGCTTCTCCATGTCCGACTCGGTAAGGTCTTTGACCTTAACGTTGCGGGCAATAGCAGCAGCATCGCAAATCTTTTGAGCACGCGAACGGCCGATCCCATAGACAGCGGTCAGCGCGATCTCGGCATGCTTGTGGTTGGGAATGTTTACCCCAGCAATACGGGCCATTCGTTTACCCCAAAACGCTAAACATTAAATTTTAATACCTAGGGCTGACAAGATCAACCCTGGCGCTGCTTGTGCCGCGGATCAGTACAGATAACCCGCACCACTCCCTTGCGACGGATAATCTTGCAATTCCGGCAGAGCCTCTTTACTGAAGCCTGAACTCTCATGCTTTGCTCCTGTTTCTAATATCTTATACATGGTCCGGAACACGATCCGACCCTTTGGCCGGGTCATTCGGCGTCAGCTGGACCGCTACCTGTTCTTGCGAAAGACAACAGACCCCCAGGTTTGCCGCTTCCGAAGATGCGCTCGAGCAACCAGGGGTCGCATGCGAGCTTGACTCTGTCCGTCATACAGGACTGATCCGAGGACCGCCCCGTACTTCGATCACCCCAGTCACCGTTGCCGGCAATCACCTCATGGGAAGACCTGCGCCCTTGAAGTTCGCCTTTTTCAACAGGCTTTCATACTGGTGCGACATGACGTACGCCTGAACCTGCGCCATGAAGTCCATCGTAACAACGACGATGATCAACAACGATGTTCCGCCGAAATAGAACGGTACGTTCCACTTCAGAATCAGAAACTCCGGCAGCAGGCAGACCAGCGTGATATACACCGCACCGGCCAACGTAAGACGCATCAGAATCTTGTCGATATAGCGAGCCGTCTGATCGCCCGGACGGATTCCAGGGACAAATGCACCGCTCTTCTTCAGGTTATCTGCAGTTTCGCGGGCGTTGAACACCAAGGCCGTATAGAAAAAGCAGAAAAACACAATCGCGACTGCATACAACATCACATAGATCGGCTGCCCCGGAGAGAGCGTCGAAGAAATGTCACGCAACCACGTCATGCCCTCTGACGCACCGAACCACTGCCCCAGCGTCGCCGGGAACAGAATGATACTCGAGGCGAAAATCGGCGGGATCACACCCGACATGTTCAGCTTAAGGGGCAGATGGGAACTTTGCCCACCGTAGACCTTGTTACCGACCTGTCGCTTGGCGTAATTCACCAGGATCTTCCGTTGTCCCCGTTCGACAAAGACTACAAATCCCGTCACCACCACAACCAGCACGCAAATCAGCAGCGCGGTGAAAGGATGCATCGCGCCGGTACGAACCAGCTCGAACAACCCGCCAATCGCGTTTGGCAGACCTGCTGCAATGCCGGCGAAGATGATGATGGAAATGCCGTTGCCGATGCCACGCTCGGTGATCTGCTCACCCAGCCACATCAGGAACATCGTTCCCGTGACCAGCGTCGCTACACTCACCAGCCGGAACGTCAGCCCCGGATCGAGCACCAGCCCGGCTTGCCCTTCGAGCGCCATCGCAATCCCGAGAGACTGCGCTAAAGCCAGCACCAGGGTACCGTAACGCGTGTACTGGGTGATCTTGCGCCGTCCAGCCTCACCTTCCTTCTTCAGTGCCTCGAACTGAGGCACAGCCACCGTCATCAACTGCATGATGATGGACGCCGAAATGTAAGGCATGATCCCCAGCGCGAAGATCGTGAAGCGCGACAGCGCTCCGCCAGAAAAAAGGTTGAAGACCCCTAGGATTCCGCCGGCTTGCGACTGGAACAACTCCGCAAGCCGTTCGGGATCGATCCCGGGAACGGGAATGTGGGCGCCCAGGCGATAAACAATCAAGGCACCGAGCAAAAACAGCAGTCGGCTCTTGAGATCGCCAAAACGCCCGGGTTTCCCTACCGCGGCAGCTGGTTTAGCCACAATCGTACCTTTGCTTACTCAGCAGAAACGGAACCGCCGGCCGCCTCGATGGCCGCGCGAGCGCCACGAGTTGCACCAACGCCCCGAAGGATCACTTTCTTGCTGATCTCGCCCGACAGAACAACCTTCGCCGAAAGCGAGTCAGCCGGAACGATACCCGCCTGCATCAACACCAGCAGATCCACTTCTTCGACCGGCAGTGCTGCCAGTTCGGAGAGGCGAACTTCGGCATTGCGAGCACGCGTCAGCGAAACAAAACCACGTTTCGGCAGGCGGCGTTGCAGCGGCATTTGACCGCCCTCGAAACCGACCTTGTGGAAGCCGCCGGCACGGGACTTCTGACCCTTGTGGCCACGGCCGCAGGTCTTGCCCAGGCCGCTACCGATACCACGACCTACGCGCTTGGCTGCAGACTTCGAGCCAGCGCCCGGTTTAATCGTATTCAGGCGCATATCAAGCCTCGTACTTAACCAGATAGGACACCTTGTTGATCATGCCGCGAACTTCCGGCGTATCGATCAACTCGACGCAGTGGTGCAGGCGACGAAGGCCCAGACCACGAACCGTCGCACGGTGCGATTGCTTGGTTCCGATCACGCTTTTCACAAGCGTGACCTTGATTTTCTTGTCGGTCATCGCTTACCCCAGAATCTCTTCGACGCTCTTGCCGCGCTTCGCAGCAATCTCCGCCGGGGTGTTGATCGCCATCAACCCGTTGATGGTGGCACGCACCACGTTGTACGGATTGGTCGAACCGATGCATTTGCAGATGATGTCGGTAACGCCCATCACCTCGAACACAGCGCGCATCGGACCACCAGCAATGATCCCGGTACCGCCAGGAGCCGGCTGCATGAGCACCGAAGCGGCGCCATGCTTACCGATCACGGTGTGCTGAAGCGTACCGTTCTTGAGCGATACCTTAGCCAGCTTGCGCCGGGCTTCGTCCATCGCCTTCTGCACTGCAACCGGCACTTCACGCGACTTGCCCTTGCCCATACCGATGCCGCCATCGCCATCGCCTACCACGGTCAGTGCGGCGAAACCGAGAATACGGCCACCCTTCACAACCTTGGTAACGCGATTGATCGCGACCATCTTCTCACGCATGCCGTCGTCGCGCTCGTCGGAGGCTTGCGGGCGCTTGTTTTGCTGCTTAGCCATTCGAATCCTCGCTTAGAACTTAAGGCCGCCTTCGCGGGCAGCCTCAGCCAACGTCTTGACGCGGCCGTGGTAGAGGAAGCCCGAGCGGTCAAACGCAACCGTCTCGATCCCGGCAGCCTTGGCGCGTTCGGCAATCAACTTGCCGACCACTGCAGCTGCTTGTTTGTTGCCGCCATTGGCAAGCTCGGCACGAACCGCAGGTTCGACGGTGGAGGCAGCCGCGAGAACGCGGGAACCACAACCGGAAATCACCTGGGCATACATGTGCGCATTGGAACGGAACACGGTGAGGCGCACCGCCTTGAGCTCCGCAAGCTTGGCGCGAGTTTTACGCGCACGGCGAAGACGAGTTTCTTTTCTGTTCATGACGAACCGCCTTACTTCTTCTTGGTTTCCTTGAGCACAACCACTTCGTCCGAATAACGGACGCCCTTACCCTTGTAGGGCTCGGGAGCGCGGTATGCCCGCACCTCGGCCGCGACCTGACCGACTTGTTGCTTGTCGATACCCTTGATCACGATCTCGGTTTGAGTGGGAGTTTCAGCCTTCACGCCGGCGGGCAACTGGTGCACGACGGGATGGGAGAAACCCAGCGAGAGATTCAACTTGTCGCCCTGGGCCTGAGCGCGATAACCGACGCCGACCAGGTTGAGCTTGCGCTCGAAGCCCTTCGTCACACCGGTTACCATGTTGTTCACCAACGAACGCACGGTTCCCGACATGGCGCCGGCATTGACTTCACCTTCGCGCGCCTTGCACACGAGGTTGTCGCCATCACGCTCGACAATGACAGCCGGGGTCAGCGCCTGGCGGATCACACCGAGCGGCCCCTTGACCGCAATTTCAGCTGCCGAGATCGTAACCTCGACACCACTCGGAATTGCGACCGGATTCTTAGCTACACGAGACATGCAATCCCCCTTTAGGCCACGAGGCAGATGACTTCACCGCCAACCCGGCTGGAGCGGGCTGCACGATCGGTCATCACACCACGAGGTGTCGACACGATGGCGACACCCAGACCATTCATCACGCGCGGCAGATCTTCGCTGCCCTTGTACACGCGGAGGCCAGGACGGCTGACGCGGTCAATGCGCTCGATTACCGGACGACCGGCGTAATACTTCAGCGCGACTTCAAGCTGCGCCTTGCCGTTTGCGTCATGCACGACGTAACCGTCGATGTAGCCTTCGTCCTGAAGAACCTTGGCAATTGCGACCTTAAGCTTCGACGAGGGCATGCTCACGTTCGCTTTCTGGGCTTGCTGCCCATTGCGAATACGCGTCAGCATGTCGGCGATCGGATCGGACATACTCATCTTTTATTCTCCTTACCAGCTCGCCTTGGTCATGCCAGGTACTTCACCGCGGAAGGCAATCTCGCGCAGCTTGTTACGACACAGACCAAACTTACGGAAAACGCCACGCGGACGACCCGTCAAAGCGCAGCGGTTACGACCACGCGAAGGACTCGAATTACGCGGCAACTGCTGCAGCGCAAGGCGAGCGGACATGCGCTCTTCATCCGACAGCTTCATATCGTTGATCTGTGCATTGAGCGCAGCACGCTTGGCGGCGTACTTTTCCACCGTCTTGCGGCGCTTTTCTTCACGATTGATCAGAGCAAGTTTCGCCATATCACCCTCAATTCTTGAACGGGAACTTGAACGCACCCAGCAGCGCACGCGCTTCCTGGTCATTCTTAGCCGTCGTCGTGATGCTGATGTTCATCCCGCGCAGCGCGTCGATCTTGTCGTACTCGATTTCCGGGAAGATGATCTGCTCTTTGACGCCCAGGTTATAGTTACCACGGCCATCAAAGCCCTTGGCAGCAATACCACGGAAGTCACGAACGCGCGGCAACGCAATCGTCACCAGTCGATCGAGGAATTCGTACATCTTGGGACCACGCAGGGTGACCATGCAGCCGATCGGATAGCCATCACGAATCTTGAAGCCAGCAATCGACTTGCGCGCTTTCGTCGCTACCGGCTTCTGACCAGCAATCTTGGTCATATCGCCAATCGCGTGCTCGAGCACTTTCTTGTCACCAACAGCCTCACCAACACCCATATTCAAGGTGATCTTGGTGATGCGCGGCACTTCCATAATGGACTTGTAGCCAAACTGCTTGAGCAGTTCGGGCACTACAGCGTCCTTGTAAACTTGTTGCAAGCGAGCCATTGTCACTCCTTACGCATCCACCAGCTCGCCATTCGACTTGAAGAAACGCGCCTTGCGGCCATCCTCAAGCACTTTGATCCCGACGCGGTCAGCTTTCTGCGACGCGGGATTGAACAGCGCGATGTTCGAAACATGGATCGGCATTTCTTTCTCGACAATGCCACCGACCTCACCCTTGAGGGGATTCGGGCGAACATGCTTCTTCACCCGGTTCACACCCTCAACCACCAGACGCTCGTCATCTACACGACGCAGCACCGAGCCACGGCGCCCACGGTCCTTGCCCGCCAGCACCACAACTTCATCACCCTTGCGGATCTTGTTCATCTCATCGACTCCTCAGAGCACTTCGGGCGCCAGCGAGACGATCTTCATGAACCGCTCGGAGCGCAGCTCACGCGTCACGGGCCCAAAGATACGGGTGCCGATGGGCTCGAGCTTGTTATTCAAAAGCACAGCCGCATTGTTATCGAACTTGACCAGCGAGCCATCCGGACGACGGACACCCTTGGCAGTACGCACAACAACCGCGTTGTATACGTCACCCTTCTTGACACGACCACGGGGTGCAGCATCCTTGACGGTGACCTTGATAATGTCACCGATGCCGGCATAACGACGTCTTGAACCGCCGAGTACCTTGATGCACATCACCGAGCGCGCGCCAGTGTTGTCGGCTACATCGAGCCTGGACTGCATTTGAATCATGAATTTATCTCCAACTTATCCCGCAGCGCGGTCAGTATTGGAACCCGTCAGGGTAGGATGCCCCGACGAATCCCGGAGCAAGATTTGAAAGTATAACAGCTTGGCACCGGAGCGCCAAGCTGTTCCTGCAAAAATTGCAAACCAACCTGATCAGATCACACGTGCCTTTTCGAGCACTTGCGTTACACGCCAGGTTTTGGTCCGCGACAGCGGACGACACTCTTCGATTTCGACGAGGTCGCCCTGCGTTGCAGCGCCATCTTCAACATGCGCGTGGTACTTGGCAGAACGGGTAATGATCTTGCCGTACAGCGGGTGCTTGACCCGGCGTTCGACCAGAACGGTAACCGTCTTATCCATCTTGTCGCTCACGACACGCCCGACGAGGGCGCGGCGAACCTTTTCTGCTTGCTCGCTCATTATGCACCCGCCTTTTCGCGAAGGAGCGTACGGACACGCGCGATGTCGCGACGCACCTTACCCATTTGGCTCGTGTTGCCAAGCTGCTGTGTTGCAAGTTGCATACGCAGCGAAAACTGCGCTTTCAACAGCTCGAGCAACTCCTGGTTCAATTCATCTGCGCTCTTGGCGCGGAGTTCACTCGCTTTCATGCTTGCCCCAACTGACGGGTCACAAATACGGTCTCAAGCGGAAGCTTGGCGGCGGCAAGCCGGAAAGCTTCACGCGCGAGCGCTTCGTCGACACCATCCATTTCGTAGAGCACCTTGCCCGGCTGAATCTCAGCGACCCAGTACTCGGGATTGCCCTTACCGTTACCCATTCGAACCTCAGCCGGCTTACGCGAAATCGGCTTGTCCGGGAAAATCCGGATCCAGATCCGGCCACCACGCTTGATGTGACGCGTCATTGCACGACGCGCCGCTTCGATCTGACGAGCAGTCAGACGACCGCGGCCAACTGCCTTAAGGCCGAAATCACCGAAGCTGACCTTGGCGCCACGGGTGGCAACACCCGTGTTGCGGCCTTTCTGCTCCTTACGATACTTTCTTCTCGACGGCTGCAGCATCATTCACTCCTGCTATCTTCGCGGCGAGCGGGACGCCGACCCGGACGGCCTTCACCATCACGGGGCGCGCCACGGCGGCCACGACGGTTATCGGCTTCGGGTTCTGCGACCACCGGCTGCTCGTTGCGACCAAGCATCTCGCCCTTGTAAACCCAGACCTTGATGCCGATGATGCCGTAGGTGGTCTTGGCTTCGGAAACACCGTAATCGATGTTTGCACGGAGGGTGTGCAGCGGCACACGACCTTCACGGTACCACTCGGTACGCGCGATCTCGGCGCCGTTGAGACGACCGGCACTCATGATCTTGATACCTTGGGCGCCAAGACGCATGGCGTTCTGCATCGCACGCTTCATCGCGCGACGGAACATGATCCGCTTCTCGAGCTGTTGCGCGATCGAATCAGCGATCAGCTTGGCATCGATTTCGGGCTTGCGAACTTCTTCGATATTCACATGCACGGGAACGCCGACGATCCGCTGCAGATCGCGCTTGAGCGCCTCGATGTCTTCGCCCTTCTTGCCGATAACCACGCCCGGACGCGCGCTGTACAGCGTGATCCGTGCGTTCTTGGCAGGACGCTCAATTACAACACGCGCCACGGAAGCATGCGAAAGACGCTTCTTGAGGTAATCACGAACCTTCAGGTCTTCCTGAAGCATTTTCGCGAAATCCTGGCTCGATGCGTACCAGCGGGAAGTCCAGTCACGCGTAACGGCGAGGCGGAATCCGGTGGGATGTATTTTCTGACCCATATATCCTCCTTACTCGCCGACGGTCACGTAAATGTGGCAGGTAGGCTTGGAAATACGATTTCCACGCCCTTTTGCACGCGCAGTGAAGCGCTTGAGGGTTGTGCCCTCTTCCACATGAATCGTTTTGACCTTCAGCGCATCGATATCGGCACCGTCATTGTGCTCGGCGTTCGCGATTGCCGACTCGACAACCTTGCGAATGATCTTTGCGCCCTTTTTCGGCGAAAAAGCCAGGACATTCAGCGCCTGATCAACGGAACGACCGCGGACCAGATCAGCCACCAGGCGACCCTTCTGTGCAGAGAGGCGAACACCACGGAGAATTGCTTTGGTTTCCATGATTACCTCTTCGCCTTCTTGCTCGCAGCGTGACCCTTGAAGGTACGCGTCAGAGCGAACTCGCCCAGCTTGTGGCCAACCATGTTCTCGGACACGTAGACCGGGATGTGCTGACGACCGTTGTGGACTGCAATCGTCAGGCCGACAAAGTCGGGCAGGACGGTGGAACGACGCGACCAGGTCTTTACCGGACGCTTGTCGTTGCTCGCCCGTGCGGCGTCGACCTTCTTCAGAAGGTGCGCGTCGATGAACGGGCCTTTCTTAATAGAACGTGCCATCTGTTACCCCTTAACGCTTGTGACGACGCTGCACGATCATCGTGTCGGTACGCTTGTTGCTGCGGGTACGATAACCCTTAGCAGGCGTGCCCCACGGGCTGACCGAAACGCGACCTTCGCCGGTACGACCTTCACCACCACCATGCGGGTGATCCACCGGGTTCATGGCAACACCACGAACCGTCGGGCGGATGCCGCGCCAGCGGTTTGCACCGGCCTTGCCGATCTTGCGCAGGCTGTGCTCTTCGTTACCGACTTCGCCGATCGTTGCGCGGCACTCGACGTGAACACGTCGAATTTCGCCAGAGCGCAGACGCAGCTGGGCGTAAACACCCTCACGTGCAAGCAGCTGAACCGAAGTACCTGCAGCGCGCGCCATCTGCGCACCCTTGCCAGGCATCATTTCCACGCAGTGAATCGTGGAACCGACCGGGATGTTCCGGATCGGCAGTGCATTTCCGGCCTTGATCGGGGCCTCGACACCACTTACGACCTGCTGACCAACCACCACACCACGCGGGGCGATAATGTAACGGCGCTCACCATCGGCGTAGCAAAGCAGTGCGATGTTTGCCGAACGGTTCGGGTCATATTCGATGCGCTCGACCTTTGCAACGACACCGTCCTTGTTGCGACGGAAATCGATGACGCGGTAGTGCTGCTTGTGGCCACCACCCTGGTGACGCACCGTGATGCGACCCGAGTTGTTACGGCCAGCCTTGCTGCTCTTCTTCTCGAGCAGACTGTCGAAGGGACGGCCCTTGTACAGATCGGCGTTGACCACCTTGACCATCGAGCGACGGCCGGCGGAGGTAGGCTTGAGTTTTACCAGTGCCATAATTGATTACTCCCCAGCCGCAAAGTTGATTTCCTGGCCGGGCTTGAGGCAAACGAAGGCCTTCTTCCAGTCTTTGCGACGACCGATCGTACGACCCGAACGCTTGACCTTGCCCTTGACATTCAGGACCTGAACTGACTCAACCTGCACCTTGAACAGCAGCTCGACAGCCGCCTTCACTTCGGGCTTGGTTGCGTCAGACGCGACCTTGAACACCACCTGCTCGTTCTTGTCGGCGACATAGGTCGCCTTTTCGGAGATCTGCGGGGCGAGCAACACCTGCAGCAGACGCTCCTGAGTAATAGCGCTCATTGCCACGATTCCTCCATCTTTGCCAGCGCACCCTTGGTGACGAGCACCTTCGGGAAACGCACCAGCGAAACCGGATCGGCCTCGTGAACGTCGAGCACCAACACCTGATTCAGGTTGCGCGAGGACAAGAACAGGTTCTCATCCAGGCCATCGGTGATCACCAGCACGGAGTCCAGACCCATACCCTTGAGCTTCTGAACCAGCATGCGCGTCTTCGGCGCTTCGATGCTGAAATCCTCGACGACAGCAAGACGGTCTTCGCGAGCCAGCTGCGAGAGGATCGCAGCCACACCGGCGCGATACATCTTGCGGTTAACTTTCTGCGAGAAGTTCTCGTCAGGCGAGTTCGGGAAGATCTTGCCGCCGCCACGCCACAGCGGGCTGGACGCCATACCGGCACGAGCATTGCCCGTACCCTTCTGACGGAAAGGCTTGCGCGTCGACTTGTTAACCTCGGCGCGTCCCTTCTGGGCACGATTACCCGAACGTGCATTCGCCTGGTAGGCGGTCACGAGCTGGTGAATCAGCGCTTCGTTGTATTCACGGCCAAACAGCACGTCAGACGCCTGCAGCGTCGACGCGGGCTGACCCTGATCATTCAATAGTTTCAGTTCCATTGCGTAATCGCCCCTCAAGCCTTGACCGCGGGACGAACGACAACGTCGCCACCCTTGGAGCCCGGCACCGCGCCCTTGATCAGGAGCAGTTGACGCTCGACATCCACACGAACGATCTCAAGACCCTGCGTGGTGCGCTGAACGTTGCCGTATTGACCAGCCATGCGCTTACCAGGAAACACACGACCCGGGTCCTGCGCCATACCGATCGAACCCGGCGAGTTGTGCGACACGGAGTTACCGTGCGACGCCCGGTTCGATGCAAAGTTGTGGCGCTTCTGAACACCGGAGAAACCCTTACCGATGGTGACACCCGTCACATCGACCTTCTGGCCGGCTGCAAACAGATCTGCACCTACAGCATCACCAGCCTTGAAGCCGGCAACTTGCTCGGAATCAACGCGGAACTCGCGCAGAATCCTGCAGGGCTCGACACCCGCCTTGGCGAGATGCCCGGCGAGCGACTTGACGACGCGACTGGCGCGACGTTTACCTACAGCGACCTGGACCGCGGCATAGCCGTCGGTTTCAGGCGTCTTGATCTGGGACACACGATTGTCGGACACGTCAAGCACCGTCACCGGAATGGACCTGCCATCCTCAGCAAAGATGCGAGTCATGCCGACCTTGCGCCCTACAAGGCCTAGACTCATTTTTTTCTCCTGATTCCCGGTTTCGATTGACCGGGGGTCGAACAAATAAATTGCACCAAAAGGCACAAGGGCCGGATTATACCGGCCCTATCGAAATAAATGCAAGCTTGATGATTACTGCAGCTTGATCTCTACATCCACACCCGCCGGAAGATCCAGCTTCATCAGTGCATCGACCGTCTTGTCGGTCGGATCCACGATGTCCATCAGACGCTGATGAGTGCGGATTTCCATCTGATCGCGCGAAGCCTTGTTGACGTGCGGCGAACGCAACAGGTCAAAACGCTCGATACGCGTCGGCAGCGGCACCGGCCCGCGAACGACAGCGCCCGTGCGCTTGGCAGTTTCAACGATTTCAAGTGCCGACTGATCGATCAGTCGGTAGTCGAAAGCTTTCAGGCGGATGCGAATTTTCTGGCTTTGCATGATTTTGTTCCCAAAGAGCGATTGCGCGGAACCCAGTGGCTCCGCGCAGTTTTGATGTTACTCGATGATCTTGGCGACGACACCGGCGCCAACAGTACG
>Ga0172382_10003619_pt1 | contig 24321 bp, 14 predicted proteins | sample Leawel138RmetaG_FD_122245 | JGI IMG/M metagenome (GOLD analysis project Ga0172382, IMG submission 122245) | Leachate microbial communities from a municipal landfill in Southern Ontario, Canada - Leachate well 138R metaG | ecosystem: Engineered > Solid waste > Landfill > Unclassified | place... | reverse complement strand
CAAACACGATTCACACCCTTGACCTCATTAATAATACGAGAGCTGACTTTTTTCAAAAAATCAAAGGGCAATTCAGCCCAATCAGCTGTCATACCATCGACAGAAGTAACAGCACGTAAAGCACAAACCTGATCATAAGTCCTCTCATCACCCATCACCCCAACTGTATGTATGGGCAGCAGCACAGAAAAAGCCTGCCAAACCTCCTCATACAAGCCAGAGCTGTGTAATTCCTCAATAAAGATCGCATCGATATTTTGGAGTAAAGCGACTTTGTCAGCCGTGATATCACCAATAATACGAATAGCCAAGCCAGGTCCAGGAAATGGATGACGATGCACCATATGATGAGGCAAGCCAAGCTCTTCACCAATAGCACGAACCTCATCTTTAAAAAGCTCACGCAAAGGCTCTATCAATTTCAAGTTCATCTTTTCAGGCAAGCCGCCAACATTATGGTGAGATTTGATTGTCGCTGATGGACCTTTAAAAGAAACAGATTCGATCACGTCGGGATAGACAGTCCCCTGTGCAAGCCACTTTGCATTAGCATGTTTTTGTGCTTCTCGATCAAATATCTCGATAAAAGTAGCGCCAATAATCTTACGTTTTTGCTCGGGATCAGTTATGCCAGCTAATTTGCTCAAAAAGATATCTTCTGCATGCACAGTAACAATTTCCATACCAAAGTCTTTATTGAAAAAGCGTTCAACCTCATCAACCTCATTTTTACGCAATAAGCCATGATTAACAAAGATGGGAATCAACTGCTTACCAATTGCCTTATAAATCAAAGCTGCAACCACAGAGGAATCCACACCACCGCTAAGACCAAGAATAACCTGATCATCGCCCACCTGCTCTCTTATACTTTTGATAGAAGATTCGACAAAAGACTCGACAGTCCAATCACCCGAAAAGCCCGCTATTTTGAGCAAAAAGTTTTCAAAAATCTGTTTGCCATTTGGTGTGTGTGCAACTTCAGCATGAAATTGTAAAGCATAGAGTTTTTTTGTTTTATGTGCTATGGCTGCAAAAGGTGAATTACTCGTGCTTGCAATTGTTTCAAACTCGTTTGGTATACTTGTAACAGCGTCTCCATGACTCATCCATACTTGCTCTGAATCAGATAAATCAGCTAAGATATTGCTCTTATTGGTAATATTTATTTGAGCATAACCAAACTCTTTTTTATCAGATTTTGCCACATTGCCACCTAAAAGCTTGGTGATAAGTTGCATACCATAGCAAATACCAAGTATGGGAATTGAACCATCTAACAGCCTCATATCGAGCTTTGGTGCATCAGGACTATTCACGCTATATGGGCTGCCTGAGAGGATGATAGCCTTTGGTTTTTTGGCAATTATTTCTTCATAAGATGCTGTGCAAGGAATAATTTCTGAATATATTTCTAATTTTCTAATTTCTTTGGCAATGAGCTGTGTATATTGTGAACCAAAATCAAGTATTAAAGCAAGTTCATGCATAGTAATTCTCCTATCTTTATAAAATTAACACTTTGACCAACCACACGAATTGCATTTCATACAACCCTCAGCAAATTCAATAGCAGAGCCACAATCAGGACAAGTTGCTTTCATTTTGCCAGATTCGATGATAGTGCTTGGTTTGTTTGGTGCTTGGATATTATTTGGTATTTGATGTTCATTTTGTATTTGTAGATAAGTCTCAAGAGAATAAGCAATTGCGTCAGCACAAGAGGTGATAAGTCTGCCTTTTGACCACATAGGAGAGAGGCAACGGATACTCTTGAGCTGTCTGATAATAGATTCCAGTTTCACATTGGCACGTAATGACAACGATGCCAGACGTGCGATAGCCTCTAATTGAGCAGAAGCACAACCGCCAACCTTGCCCATTTGGGTGAATACTTCGCAGGGTCCAGTTTCATCAGAGTTGATAGTTACATACAGATGTCCGCAGCCTGTTTCTACTCTTTGGGTGATGCCCATAGTAATTTCTGGTCTATTTCTTGGAGCTACTCTTTCCACCGCGTCTTTTCTCTCTTCGTTAGTTTTGGAGCCTACGTGTAAGACTTGATTTTCACGAGAGCCGTCACGATAGACAGTTACTCCTTTGCAACCGAGCTTCCATGCAGATTCAAAAGCTATTCTGATATCGTCTTTGGTAGCTTCGCGAGCAAAATTTATAGTTTTGGAAACAGCATTATCAGTATATTTTTGGAACGCTGCTTGCATTTTGATATGCCATTCGGGGCTAATATCGTGTGATGTAACGTAGACACGCTTCAAGTCCTCTGGCAAATCTAAATTCTGTAGAGATCCATGCTCAGCAATTTGTTCCATTAATTCGCTTGAATATAGTCCACGTTTTTTTAGTTCTTCTTCAAAATAGGGATTAATATAATAAAGCTTTTCGCCATCGAGCACTTGCTTGATATATACGAGGGAGAATTGTGGTTCGATGCCGCTGGAGGAATTTAGTATCATGCTAATTGTTCCTGTTGGTGCGATTGTTGAGACTGTGGCATTCCGCAAGCCATTTTTTTTGATATCTTTAGCTAAAGAATTCCATTTCATTTTGCCATTTTCACGAAGCAAATTGCCTTTATCATAAATGCTTCCCTCAAAATTAGGGAAAGGTCCTTTTTCTTTTGCTAATTCCATTGACTTGACTTTGCCATGATAATCGAGAAATTCCATGATATCTTCGCCTAATTGAACTGCTTTGTCGCTATCATATGGTATGCCGAGACGGAATAAAATATCTGCCCAACCCATCAAGCCCAAGCCTATTTTGCGGTTTGCTTTGACTATTTCATCAATTTCTGGTAATGGAAAATCGGAGCGATCAATAACATCATCCAAAAACTCAACACTATCTTGGATAATATCTCTAAATTTATCCCAATTAATCTTATCATTTTCAATGATAGCGTTTAGGTTTATAGAGCCAAGATTACACGCTTCATTTGGCAAAAGAGGTTGTTCGCCGCATGGGTTTGTTGACTCCATTCTGCCGATATGAGGTGTGGGATTATAGTGATTAATACGATCGATAAAGACAATGCCAGGCTCGCCATTTTTGTGTGCCATTTCGACGATTAATGCAAAGACATCACGTGCTTTCAATCTATCTACCACTTCCCTTGTGTGAGGCGAAACAAGCTCATACTCGGTGTCTTGATTGACAGCTTGCATAAACTCTTCAGTCAAAGCGACAGAGAGATTGAAATTTGTCAGCTGTGTTGTATCTTCTTTACATGTGATAAATTCGAGGATTTGTGGGTGATCAACGCTGAGAATTGCCATATTTGCGCCACGACGTGTACCACCCTGTTTAACTGCATCTGTTGCAGCATTAAAAACTCTTAAAAAGGAGATTGGTCCGCTTGATACACCATTAGTAGTCTTTACTCTTGAGTTTGCCTCGCGTAAATTACTAAAGGAAAAGCCTGTTCCTCCACCGCTTTTATGTATCAAAGCAGCGTTTTTGATTGATGTGAAAATACTTTCCATGCTATCTTCAATAGGTAAAACAAAGCAAGCCGAAAGCTGTTGTAAATCATTGCCAGCATTCATTAATGTTGGGGAATTTGGCAGAAATGCACCTGATTCCATTAGATCAAAATATCTTTTCTTCCTCTCTTCATCATAATTTTCGACAATGCTTTCGCCACTGATATTACCTGCTACGCGATTTAGCAAAGCCTCCCAATCTTCCATAACGCCATTTTCATCTTTTTTGAAATAGCGCTTTTCTAAAACGGTTATTGCGTTTTGAGATAGTTTCATGGTCTCCTCTCCTTTTTTCTTATTATTTATAAATCATATTCGTTTTTTTAAGATAAATCATAATTGCCTGAGCGTCGGTATAATTTACACCTGGTACTCTCACAGCCTGCCCGAGCGATATAGGCTGTATTTTATTGAGCTTTTCTCTTGCTTCAATAGAAATACCTTCGATTTTTTGATAATCAATCTTCTCATTTATCTTATAATTTTCTAAATACTTAAATTTTTCTATATCTTCATCTTGTCTCTTTAGATAACCCTCATATTTGCAATTAATCGAGATCTTATCTTCTATGCTCTGCGTCATATCTTCAGGGATTTTATAGCCAAATTCTTGCAAATCTTTAAACTCAATTTCAGGTCTCTTTAAAAGTGTATAAAGCCTTTGTGTTTGCGGTAAATCTGGGTGTTTAATAGAATTTGTTTGTTTTAGATATTCCGTTTCTCTGGCAACAATTTCTTCTTGTTTTAAAAACATTTGCCACTTTGTATCAGAGATCAAGCCAAGCTTATAGCCCAAAGGCATTAATCTCTCGTCAGCATTGTCTTGCCTGAGTGAGAGCCTATGTTCTGAACGCGATGTAAAGAGACGGTATGGTTCGTTTGTGCCTTTGGTAACCAGATCATCGATCAAAACGCCGATATAAGATTGGGATCTATCAAACAAGAGCATATCTTTGTTATCCAAAGCTAAAACAGCGTTTATCCCTGCACATATGCCCTGTGCAGCAGCTTCTTCATAACCTGAGGTACCATTTATTTGCCCTGCCAAGTATAAGCCTTTAACTCTCTTTGTCTCCATGCTCGGCAACAGCTCGTCTGGTATTATATAGTCATATTCAATTGCATAGCCATAACGCATTATTTTTGCATTTTCCAAGCCAGAAATACTCTGCACAACTTGCTCTTGGATATGTGCAGGTAGACTATTTGATACTCCATTTGCATAAGCTTCAACAGTATGAATGCCTTCTGGCTCGATGAATACGTGATGCTGATCTCTTTCAGCAAACTTTACAATCTTATCTTCCACAGATGGGCAATAACGCGGACCAATGCCTTCTATAAAACCACCGTAGAGCGAGGATAAACCCAAATTGTCTCTGATAATCTGATGTGTTATGGGGTTTGTATGAGTGATATAACATGATACTTTATTTTGCAAAGTCAAGCCAGAGAAGAATGAAAAGCCCTGTGGGTCTTCATCTCCAGCCTGCGCTTCAAGTTTATTATAATTTACAGTTCTTAGATCGATTCTTGGTGGAGTTCCTGTTTTGAATCTTGAGACTTGAAAGCCTAATTTTGCCAAGCTATCGCTCATATAATCGTCGGCTGGTTCGCCTGATCTTCCGCCAGCATATGCGACATCACCGATATGTATCTTGCCCTTCATAAATGTGCCATTACAGAGGATTACTTTTGGTGCATAGTATTCTTTTCCCAAGATAGAGCGAACGCCTCTTATTTCGGGCTTATTTTGCTTAATTTCGATAATAAAATCAACTATGACATCTTCGATCAGATCAAGATTGTCTTGTTTCTCGACAATATTTCTCATTTCTATAGAGTATTGGAGTCTGTCATTTTGTGTGCGTGGTGCCCAAACTGCAGGTCCTTTCTTTTTGTTTAACATACGAAAGTGAATGCCTGTTAAGTCGGCAACATAGCCGATTTGAGCACCAAGTGCGTCGAGCTCTCTTGCTAAATGTCCTTTTGCTGGTCCGCCAATACTTGGGTTACATGATAGCCTGCCCACAGCTTCTAATTTTATGGTAAAAAGAGCAACATTTGCATTCATCTTTGCAGCTGCAAGTGCAGCTTCGACTCCTGCATTTCCAGCACCAACGACTATGATATCGTATGTCCGAGAGTTGGTGTGCTTGTTTTTCATATCCTCTTTTGTATTTGGCATATTTTTATGTAACTCCATGTATAATATATCTTTACTTTTAATATTGTCTTGTTAACAAGACAATATAATAGATCCATTGATATAGTCAACAAAAAACCTATCTATTTTTGCTTGCCTCAGAAAGTTCGTTAGCAATTAGATTTACAAGTGTTTTTTTTCAATAATATAAATGCTAATATTCTTATTAATAATCGATTTTTTTTGTAAATAATGGGAGTTTATGTTAAAAAAGATATTTTTTAGAATCCGACATGACAAAAAAGCTATTCTGATACACTTTATAAAGCACAGAAGTTTATTAAAAAAGCAGGGCGTCTGCCCTGCTTTAATATATATGAATTGATTTAGGAGGTAAGCTTATAACTTATATAACCTTATTGGGCTTATATGTTACAAAGTTTTTTCAGTTAATCATCAACAGTCCAAGTATTATAATAGATCAATTCATTGTCGTTATAGGCGTTTTGGTTGAACTCTTTTATTTTTTGTTTCATGTTTTCGCATTGTTCTTGTGTACAAGTCAGAAAGACAGAGTTATTTAGCCCTGGCCAGACAGGGTTGTTTAATCGTGGTTCACCTTTTGGTAATTTGCCTGAGACTTGCTCGAAAAGCTGATAAAAGTTTATTTTTTCATCATCAATCATCTTTACTAAATGGCTAACCGAACTTATATTGCATGCTATATTCATAACTTTCATATCAATCTCCTTTTTTATTAATAATCGCATAAATAACAGGTATTAAGATCAGTGTAATAAGAGTAGAAATTAATAGTCCACCAATCATTGTAATAGCCATTGGTTTCCACATTTCAGAGCCCATGCCGCTACTCATAGCCATCGGTAACATGCCCAGAATGGTTGTGAAGGCAGTCATCAAAACAGGGCGCAAACGTGAATGTCCTGCATTAACTACAGCCTGATATAGCGATTCACCGCGAGCACGTAAAAGATTTGTATAGTCAACCAAGACAATACCGTTATTGACCACCACTCCGACGAGCATGATGATTCCGATAAATGTAGTTACACTGAGTGTCTCACCTGTTAATAAGAATGCCCAAATGACACCGATAATCGATAGAGGCACAGCAAACATAATTATAAAGGGATCTCTTAAAGAGCCAAACTGAGAAGCCATCACCATATATACCAATGCAATACCAAGTATGAATAATAAGAGTAATGATCTGAAAGATTCTTGTTGATCTTCATACTGACCGCCAAATTCTACAAACACACCATCGGGTATATCAATCTGCTCAATTCTCTTTTTCATATCTTTGACAGCTGTACCAAGCGATACATCAGCCAAATCAGCCGAAACATATACTATTCTCTGTTGAGATTCGCGCTTGATTTCAAGAGCACCTTTTGTTTCTGTGATCTCGGCAAAAGCACGTACAGGAACCCCTTGACCAGTCATGCTTGGCACCAATATATCTCCCACTGCATCTATACTGTTTCTAAATTCAGGAGCGTAGCGGACTAAGATCTCATATTCCTCACCATTTTCTTTGTATTGACTTGCCTCTACCCCATATATTGCCTGTCTGATAGATAAGCCTACCAGGGCAACATTTATGCCTAAATCACGCGCTTTATCGCGATCAACATTGATCTGCAACTCCATCTTACCTTGATCGATAGTATTACTGATGTTTTTAAGCTTCCCATATTTCTCCAACTCGCTGCTGATCGTGAGAGCTGTTGCATTTAGTTTGTCAAAATCATTGCCAACAACTTTGATATCAATGGGCTTTTTGTTTCCTAAAACTGCTTTACCAAGCACACTGCCACCCGAAATAGCAAACTTTTCTATCTCTGGAATCTGAGCAATACGCTGACTAATGCGATCTGCAACCTCGGATGAGCTATAATTTCTCTGGTCAGGAATCACAATTTTGGAGCCTATAGTGAAAGCATTTTTGCCCTCTTTAAAACTCATGATCGAGAGTAAGCCTTTTTCAGTTTGACCAATAATGCTATAATGTGACAATAAGTCTTGAGCAGGTATTTCTTCTAAAAATATGTCTTCCACTAACCCTGCAACGCGTTCTGTCTCCTGCAAAGATGTTCCAACAGGCAATTCAACAGACACAAGCAAGTCTCCAGCGTCAAAGTCTGGGATATAGTTTGAGCCGACAGTTGAGCCCAAAGCTAAGCTTGCAATAAAGAGAATAATCGAGCTATATATAACAGTTTTTCTGTGATTTACAGCCCAATCTAACCATTTCTTATATCTGTTTTCAGTTCTAACAAAAATCATTTCAAAGAAAGTAAAGAGCTTGCCATGTGTCTTTTTCTGTTCTTGTATTGGTTTTATAAGCTTGGATGCCAACATTGGAGTGAGAGTCAATGCAGTAAATAGCGAGCCAATCAGTGTTACAGACGCAATTTGGGCCAATTGTTTGAATAAAATACCGACCACACCTCCCATGAAAACCATAGGTAAGAATACGACAATGGTAGTTAATGTTGAGCCAGAAATCGCCATACCCATTTCAGATGTACCAAAAATAGCTGCTTCTTGTGGTCTTGCACCATTTTCAATATGACGCGTAATGTTTTCCAAGACAACAATAGCGTTGTCCACCACCATTCCCAAAGCTATTGCCAAAGCCATCATTGAGAAAATATTAATAGAAAAACCGACAATAAACATGTATATGAAAGCGAGCACCAAAGAGAAGGGAATAGTTAGGATTACGATCAGACTATTACGCACGTTTCGCATAAAGAAAACAACGACAAGAATGACGAATATTGCAGCGTACCAGATAGTTGAGGTGACGTTTTTAATTGAGTGTGAGATCAAAACTGAAGAATCTATCGCTTGATTGATCTTGACATCAGCAGGCATTGTTTTTTGGATTAAATCTATTTCTTTTTTTACAGCAGATGCGACTTCCATAGTGTTTGCACCAGATTGCTTTTGGACCATCACCACAACAGATCTCTCTTTGAAACCTTTTGTAATCTCATCTTTTTCTTTGTAGTCGTCTATCACTGTGGCAACATCGGAAAGATTAATTATTTTGCCATTTACTGATGCAATAACCAAGTTTCCAATATCCTCAACAGATTCAAATTCACCAGGTACACGCACAGACATTTCATTGAGCCCAAGACTAATGCTTCCGCCTGGTACAGTAATGTTTTCAGCTTTGAGAGCCTGTGCAATTGTCGCCATATTTAATTGATAAGCCTGGAGGCGATACGGGTCAATTTCGACTTTAATTTGTCTTTCTTTTTGTCCGACAATGATGAAGTTTCCCACACCTTTTACACGCTTGAGTCGATCAGTCATCTTTTCATCAAGTATCTGATCTAAAGCATTATAGCTCTCTCGGGCAGTTACATTATAAATGAGTACAGGCACCATTGAACTGTTGACCTTGACGATAGATGGATCGTATGCAGAAGAGGGCAAATCTTTTTTAACTAATTCGAGCATGTCACGAGTATCGTTTGAAGCCTCATCAAGATTGGTATTCCAGTCAAATTCAAGAGAGATAAAAGAGACGTTTTCTTTTGATTGAGAGCTGATCTTAGTCAGATTGGTGACGCTCGAAAGCTGGTTTTCAAGCATCTTGGTAACCTGCTCCTCTACCTCGCTCGCCGAAGCACCTGGATAAACTGTTACAATTGTGATTGCAGGATATTCTGCATCAGGCAAAATATCGCGTGGAAGCATGGTCAACGAAACAATGCCAAAGATCAATACTGCAAGAAAAAACATCATTGTAAAAACGGGTTTTCTGACAGCAATTTCTGGTAATTTCATTATTTCCCTCCGTCAATGCTGATTAAATCGCCGCTTTTTAGCTTTGTTTTGCCAGCTGTGATCACTTGCTCACCATCACTTATATTGCTGACAAGAATCTCGTCACCGATCGATTTTAAGACTTTTATACTTCTTTTTTCAACTATATTATCGCTTGCTACAAAGGTATATGCCTCGCTGGACCCTGTCTGCATAAGCATTGCATAACGTGGAATAAAAATACCACGATCCTCGGGTAGTTTGATTGTAGCTTTGCAAAACATGCCTGGCATCAACTTTTTAGAGCTGTTGTCTATCATAATTTCAACGTTTGCAGCACGTGACATATTTGATAAAATAGGATGGATGAGATGAACTTTACCTTGAAAAACTTCGTTTGGATATGCATCGCAGCGAACTTCTGTGATCAGCCCTTTTTTGATCTTGCTAATATCTTTTTCATTGATTGAGATATTAACCTTAACCTCGCTCATATCCATCAATCTAACAACACCAGATGCGTGTGAATAGCCGGGATTTAAAGCAGGCATGATAAAAAAGTTTTCGCCTTCATTGACCAATATTTCAACAACTGAACCTGTGAAAGGCGCAGTGATTTGAGTATTTTTTTGGAGCATATTATATTTCTCTTCTGTTGCATCGAGCTTTGCTTTGAGATGATCGTGTTCCATTTCGGAGATCGACCCTTTTTGGTATAACTGCTCGATTCGATTATAATCTTTTCTGATAGCGTTTAACTCAATGGAAACCTGAGTAAAAAGCTCGTCTGATAATTGTGCAATTAACTGACCTTTTTCAACTATATCACCCTCTTTTACAAATATTGTTTCTACTTTGCCTGGTATGATTGCACCCAGATTTGCCTCTTTTGCAGCTGTTATAGAGCCAGAATAGTTTAATTCTGAGATATACGGTTTAAGCTCTGCAGTTGCTGCCTTGACTACGATATTTTCTGTATTAATAATGCTTTCATTTGGTTTTGTGCATGCTGTTAAAATAAGAACGAGCATGACTAAAAGATAATTTACTTTCTTCATTTTCCCTCCTAATTCTGCACTAATTCGCCTATTGCTTTGGCGTATTTAATTTGATTTATTTTAAGTTCTGCTAATGTATCTAAATGGTCTGATTGTGCCTTCTGCCATAAGGTTTGAGCATCTAAAACATCAGCACTTTTGAGTATGCCTTGTTGGAACTTGTCATTGCAATACTCCAGATTTTCTTGTGTTTGCTCGAGATTAAGTTGCGTGAGAATAGCTTTTTGCTGGCTTTCATGGAGATGGTTTTCTGACTGGATAATCTCTAAATTCATCATCTCTTTTGCATCGTCCAACTTGTAACAAGCCGCTTTTTTCATGCTATTAGCGGCAGAAAGTCTGTAACCTCTCTCGTTCCAGTGAAATATTTCTAACTGAGCAATTAGAGAAATTGTCCAGTCTTTGCCACATTCATCCTTGAAAGAATTATATGGATTTGGATTCATGAAATTATAGCTTGCGTTGAGCACTAAATTTGGCATATATCGCGACAAATGGAGGCTTTGGTTGTTTGATGCAAGCTTAACAGTGGTGTTGAGCATCTGAATTTCTGGACGTCTTTTTAATGCGTTTTCAATATCGGGTTTTTGGGCTTTGATCTCGTCAATTGTGAGTTGGTCAGTTAAAATAATATCTTGTTCAAGATCAATGCCAATTGTCTGATTAAAAGCCATTTTTGCAAGCTTTAAGCCGTTACTTACTTTTAATAAAGTTAAGTCTGCCTCATTGAGCTTGACTTGTGCTTTTAAAACGTCGTTTTGAGTGATAATGCCAACAGCTTTATAGTTTTCAAGATCATGCAAATGTCTCTCAATATTGCTCTTATATTGCTCTGCTAACTTTAGTTTTTCCTGCAAAGTAACAACTTGCCAATATGCCTGGTCGACGTTTACAATAAGATCTTCGTTGGATAATTGCAATTTATTACGCTCTAATTCTTCAATGTTTTTATGCATCTTATATTGAGTTACAACTTTGCCGCCCATGAAGATAGGCTGGGTTAAACTGATATTAAAAAGATATGAGTTTTTCTCACCTAATTCTTTGTCGATTTGGAAAGGCACAAATTGTCCTGCAACTGGTTCAGGTACACCAGTATTTGGGTCCATCTCATATACAGGCAATCTTTCAAGATCAGTTTGGAGCTTAAAAGTATCGCCTTTTTGAGCATAAGTTCCCGCAGCTTGGATAGAGGGTAAGAACTCTGTGAACGAGGCTTTTTTGTTTGCTTCTGCACTTTTTAAGGCGTATTCTTGACCTTTGCTTGCCTTATTGTTTTCCTTTGCTAATCTGCGTGCCTCTTCCAGCCCAATTCCCTCAGCGAAAGACAGTATATGCATACTTATGAATAGCAAAATCAAAGAAAGAGTTTTCAAATTATTTCTCATTATTTGCCTCTTTTTCCAAGCCTTTGTGTAGTATGTCAGCAACGCCTTCTTTGATGCTTTTGAGATTTATTACGCTTTTTGATAAAAGCCATGAGGTGATGGAAAAGTCGAGCGATCCAAATATTATGGTGGTTAAAAGCTCGGGATTAACGTTTCTTATTCTACCAGCTTCAATCGCATCTGTACATAGTTTATTGAGATAATTAAGATAGTTTCTAACTGGCCAGAAATTTGGGTACTTCTTGTAAAACTCGGGACTCTGTCGCAGTTCGATAATAATAAGCTTTGCAGCATCGGGATTCTTCTCGCAATAGTCAATATGCAAGTCGATAAAAGTTAATACTTTCGCTAATGGGTCTTCGATTGTGCTCAGCTTTTCATCAGCTTTTTGCATCAAGTCAGCAAGCATTTCTTCAAAGCATTTGATTAATAAGTCATCTTTGTTTTCAAAATACAGATAGACTGTTCCATCAGCCACTTTTGCTTTTTTTGCAATGTCAGAAATCTTGGTGCCATGAAAACCTTTTTGAGCAAATGTTTTTATCGCAGCCTTGATCAAGTCATTTCGTTTCTTTGTCTTCCTATTATTCATGTCAGTTTTTTCATAAGCCATTTTATTCCTCCTTTTTGTTTCTCTTATGAATCATGGTTCAACTATAAATATACAGGTATTTTGTCAAGAATATTAGTGAATATATATTCATAAGAATTGTATTTGTCTCTATTTTATAGCCATATAGCTGAAAGTAAAATCTCATTCATTTCTTACTTTGTGAATCATGACTCATAATATATGCAAATCTTTGCAAAAATTGGTATTATTTTTCTTTTTTGAAGAGAACAATGTTTTTGAGAAATAAAAAGCCTTTTTTCTTCAATTATATATGTTTTTTACGCATATTTTGTGCTTTCACATGATGATAAATCTTCTTTTTAAATAAATTATTTATCTTGACGAATTAGTCTTTTTTGATTATTATGTATATAAAGGAGACTTTTATGGACAATTTGGACTATATTATATGTTCGCCAGAAATCTTAAAAAAACTTATACCCGACTTTGTTAAACAAGTAAATAGTATAGAAACAACAGATATAAGCGAGGGCAAGGCTAAGATTAATAAAAGTGTTTTAGCTATTTCTAATCGAGATATAGAGGGTAAACTACCCGATAATTGGGACATCACACGAATAGATGAAGAGCAGCTAAATTTTAGATTAAGCGGCTGTGTCAGTCTTCGTCAATTAGTCAATGGTATCCCAATTCCAATATTTTTACGCGACACAAAAGGCTATTTTATAGGATGTAATCCTGATTTTACAGATTTTATGGGCATAGAAGAACGTGATTTGATTGGCAAAACAGCCTATGAAGTTGTACCTCTGGAACAGGCACAAGAGTATGAACACCGCGATCGTGAGCTGATAGACCGTCCGCATATCCAAGTCTATGAAGGTGAGATTACACGCAAAAATGGTGAGACAAAAGAGGTGATATTTCGCAAAACGATTTTATTGGACGAAGCACAAAATCCCTCTGCGATAGTTGGTGTAATAATAGACATATCCAAAAGAGTAAAAATAGAAAGAGCCAATTGGGACTATAAAAACAAGCTCGAAGACATGGTAATTGAACGCACCACGAACCTCTCCAAAGCCAATATACAATTGAAAAATGAGATAGAGCTGAGGCGGCAAGCTGATACTGCACTCAAAGAATCTGAAGAGCTTTTTAAAACAATCTTCAATTCAACTTATGAGGGGATTATTTTGCAAGAGCTTAATGGCAAAATCATCAATGTAAACAATAAAGTTTTAGAAATGGTGGGTATTGAGCAATATAAGTTTTATCATTTTGCCACATTTGCTGATCTATCGGCTCCTAATAATAATGAGGAAGTGCTTAGACATGCTTGGTATAAGGCTCTGGCAGGAGAGAGTCACTTTTTTGAGTGGACTATCGTGAACAAGAAAAGCATGCAATATATTCCAACTGAGGTTTTTATTCAAAAAATAAATATTGGCGACAAAGAATTGATTCTCACAAATATCCGTGATATAAGTGAACGAAAAGATGTAGAAAAGCTTTTATTGCAAGAGCATAATAAAGTAAAAACAGCATTGAAACATGAGATGCTTTTATCCACAATTGCCTCAATATTGAATTCAACAGACAAGTTTTTTGATGTTTTAGATAGCCTTTTAAAGACAACAAAAGATACAATGCATCTGACTAATATTGGCTTTCACTCATTTCAAGAAGAACATACACAAGAGATTGAGCATATAATCGACTTTTTTGACAAGCCAAAAGACGACAAATATAATGCTGTGATTGCCTCAATTAAACTGTCTTTAGAGAATAATAAGGCAATTTACTTTGCAAACACTGACGATCTTACAGAACAAACACAGCATTTTTTGCAAAGTAGAAATGCAAGCATGCTGTGTGTTTTGCCAATCAAGATAGCGAGCTATGTCTCTGGTGCATTATTATTTGAGACTGATGAATTTGAGCCAAAAACATCAAAGTTTTATGGTCTTTTTAATACTATATCCAATATGATAGCAAATGCTTGGGAAAGATATATCCTCACTCAGCAAAGAATAGAATCTGAAAAGCACAATATTAAGACAGTTCAATTATTAGAATCATCGTCAAAACTTGCTTCGATCGGAGTGATGGCAGCAGGAATTACACACGAAATAAATCAACCTCTCAATGCTATTAAAATAATGGCGGATGGTATCTTATTTTGGGATAAGAGAAACCCTAATTTATTGCCAGAAAGCTTTTTGGACAAGATAAGCAAGATTACCCAAGCAGTTAATAGAATAGACTCGATTATCAAGCATATGCGCTCTTTTTGGATGCCACGAACTATGGGTGCCAATGAAGAGTTTATGGTGCATACAGCAATAGATAATGCAATGGATATAATAAGCTCACAACTTAGCTCGCATGGGATAATCACAAATGTAATCTATGACAATAAAAATATTAGCCTGCAGGGTGATATAATTCATCTTGAACAAGTAATCATCAACTTATGCCTCAATGCTATGCATGCTTTGGATAAATCAAATCAAGCAGAAAAGAAGATCACAATAAGTTTGGAACAAATCGGCGAGTCTATTCACTTAAAGGTGCAAGACAATGGTCCAGGCTTGCCAGACTGTAGCCAAGAAGATCTTTTTGACCCATTCTATTCAACCAAGCAGCCTGGCGAGGGTATGGGGCTTGGTCTGGCTATAGTAAAGCAATTTATAGACAATTTTAAAGGCAGAATTATTTGCTCAAACGATAAAGATGGCGGAGCAGTATTTGAAATAATTATTTAGGCTATTCGCTCACAGTCAATAAAATACTATTCTAACACTGCTGATTGTTGAGTAAAAACTGTTTAATTATCATATAAAAAGCGTTTAATTTTCATTGTAGGGGTCTTTTCAAAAGGTGCTTTATGTTCGATAAGCTTGATAAGTCTTGTATATGATGAGAGGTTTTCGTTGACTTGTAGCCTAATCTTTTCTAATAATTTATCAATTTCACGCTGAGCAGTATTGGCTGTAGATATTCCTGTGCCTTTTTGCATATCGATAATCTCGTAATTCAGAAAAACACGTGCTTGCAATTTGCTATTGGCATAAAAAACCATAGATTCGAGCACAAGCTCATGCTGATTAATAACAGACTCGACTTCCTCAACATAGATATTTTCACCGCTTGAGCTGATAATCACGTTTTTGATACGCCCTTTGATATACAGATAATTGTCTTTGTTCAAAATACCCAAATCACCTGTCTTGAAAAAACCGTCTTTGGTAAACACTTCTGCTGTACGCTGTGGATCGTTGTAATAGCCTTTCATTACGCTGCCACCACGCACGAGAATTTCTCCCTCTTTTGTTTGTGGATCAGGGTCATCAATTTTGACTTCAAGACCAGGAACAGGAATACCAGTAGAGCGAAACTTCATTTTAGAGGGTGTTTGTCCAGCAATGAGCGGAGATGCTTCTGTTAAGCCATAACCAATAGAATAAGGGAAACCACCTTCCCACAAAAATCTTTCAACTTCATATGAGAGCTTTGCACCGCCGATGCCAAAAAAGTGAATCTTTCCGCCAAATAGTGCTTGCAGCTTTTTCCCTGCTATTTTGTGCAATATTTTTCTTGTATTTGGTATTTTATAGAGAAAGCTCAATAACTTATTTCTATTAAATTGGGGATAAAGCTGTATTTTAAATATCTTCTCAATAATCAGGGGCACGGTCAAAATCATGGTAGGCTTAATTTTTTGGCATGCAGGTATCAAGACAGAGGGTGTTGGCGGACGATCGAGATAATAGACATAAGAACCTGCCATCATGGGAATTATCATGCCGATAGTGCACTCATATGTATGTGCTAAAGGCAAAATAGAAATAAGTCTATCATATTCATTAATTCTTTGGATGCCTTGTATGGTTGTATAGGCGTTATAAACGAGGTTTTTGTGGCTAAGCATCACGCCTTTTGATTGACCAGTAGTACCTGATGTGTAGATAATTGCGGCGATATCTTCTTCTTTTACTTTGTATTTTTTTAAACCAATTGCCTTTAATGCTTTGTGTTTCATTTTAGTCAATTTTGCTGTTTTTTCATTAAAGTATTCTCTAAATCTATCTTTACCCATATAATGAGGGATGATTTCCATGTTCTCAATCATTACAAGAGGTATATCTGTGCCTGTATAATCGACATTTATTTTATCAAATAACTGGCTTGAAACAAAGATGAGCTTGCTCCCAGAGTGTCTTATAATGTGCATTATTTCATTACTGTGAAAGTCTTTAAGAATAGGTACAACAATTGCACCCATAAAGGTTATAGCAAAATATGTGATTACCCATTGTGGCATATTATCGCTTAGTATAACGACTTTGTCTCCTGATGAAATACCTTGATTATCTAAAAAGTCAATTGCTTCATTTATTTTGTGATTTAATTCTTTATAAGTGATGGGTTTATCATCTCCCATTCCCAAAGCATTACGGTTTGGAAATCTCTTCAATGTATTGTTAAACATTTCTAATAAGGTGAATTCCTTTAGAGTGAACATTATATCTCCTGACTTCTAAGTTTTTTTGCTGATAAGGTTTTGACAATTTGCTCTAAACTTAGTCCAAATAAGATAAGCAATACGCCTTGAGCTTGGTATATTGAGAAGGTTTCTTTGAGAAATATTACTGCCAATAGAGAGGCAAAAATTGGTTTTAATAAGAAAAGCATTGCTGGCATAGATGCATCTATTTTTTCCAATCCTTTTGCATATAGTACGTAAGACAAGCCAGTTACCAAAAGACCAAGATACAAAAGCCCAAGCAAATTATTTGTATTAGGGGTAAAGGTAATATCTGCTTTGAAGATTAAAGCAAAGACAAATAAGACTAATGCACCAATAATAAACGATATACAATTAAAGGCAACAGCACCATATCGGTGGGTATTTTTCTTTGCTAACACGGTAAATAGACCAAATGTAATGGATGCTAAAACGGCGTAAAAAACACCCAAAGGCATATTCTTTGCTGGACTAAGATCTCCCCCACGATTGCCAATTACAACGATAATCATGCCTAAAATACCCAAAACCATACCTATCGCACGATATTTACTGATCTTTTCTTTTAATAATAATTTGGCAAAAATGCTCACAAATATAGAGTTAGAACTCATGATAATAGCAACCACTAAGGCTTTTCCATAATATATTGCCAGCTGCAATATATACATACTGATAGCAATATTGAGTATTCCAGGTATCGCCATTGTCCAAAAGTCTTTTAACTGTAGGCGAATACGCTTTTTTCTTATTTGCATGATTGCTGGTATAAGCAAAAAAATACTGCCTATTAAAAACCTATAAACAGTTATATTTAATGGGCTTATCTCTGAATCAATCAGTTTTCCAGCAATTTCGACAGTTGAAAAGAAAAATATAGCAATAACGCTAAATAAATATGCAATAAACATTTTTGTACCTCATTTGCACTAATTAAACTGAGTGTGAAATAAGTCAAGCTAATTCTTTATAACTGGCTTGTAACAGCTCTTATTGGCTTTATTTTGAATCTGTAAACAGCTTTGAGTTTGTTATACAATTTAAAGCAGATTTTATTGTTTCTTGTGAATTAGCACTTGATTATGTTTGAATATTGAACTTATTTCATTTATTTAATATAAGTGTTTTAGTTTTTGTTTGCATCAATATAATATCAGACTGCATAGGCAAACTTTGGGCAAAAAAAGACGGGACAAGCTGAGCCTGCCCCGCTGAGGATACATGGTGATTTACACACCCTTTTATAAATTAATGTTTATGTGTTTTTTCTTTAATTGCTTTACCTGTAATTGGTGAGCGCTCAAAATAATATGTATGCAATAGCTTTTGAGCCAATGGTGAATTAGGCTCGCCTAAGTACTCTTCATATACCTTTTGAACTTCTGGGTTTTGATGAGACTTTCTGATTTTTAGGTTTTTATCTTCAGTATAAAGAGCTTGAGCACGTGTGGCTCTTTTCTTCATAGTGTTTCCGCGAGGCTGTCCACCACCACCAACACAACCGCCAGGGCAACCCATAATTTCGATAAAATGGTATTCACACTTACCTGTTTCTTTAAGCTGTTTTCTAACTTTATCCATCAAGGTTTGGGCATTGCCTGTACCGTGTGCAATTGCGACTTTCAACTCACCAAAACCTGGTATTTCAATACCACCTTCTCGGACGCCTTCAAAGCCTCTGACTTGCAAAATATCAACTTGTTCTAATTCTTCGCCTGTGATAAGAGTATAGGCAGAGCGAATTGCTGCCTCCATCACGCCACCAGTTGCACCAAAGATAGTACCAGCACCTGTGTAAAAGCTCATACCTTCATCTGGGTCTTGTGGCTCAAGATTTTTAAAGTCGATACCCGCTTCTTTGATTAGTCTAATAAATTCACGGGTTGTTAATACATAGTCGGTATCTTGATAGCCAGAGTCTCTTAGTTCTGGTCTATTAGCTTCGAATTTTTTAGCTGTACAAGGCATAATAGCGACTGAAACGATGTTTGCGGGATTGATATCTTTTTTCTCAGCATAATATGTCTTTGCGAGCACACCAAACATTGACATTGGGGACTTTGCGGTAGATACATATTCAGCAAGATCTGGATAAAAAGTTTCCATATATTTTATCCAGCCTGGTGAACACGATGTAATCAAAGGAAGTGGTTTATTGTTTTTAATTCTATCGACAAGCTCGGTTCCTTCTTCCATAATTGTCAAGTCAGCGGTAAAGTTGGTGTCCATTACTGCATCAAAGCCAATTGTTCTGAGTGCAGCATACATTTTTCTTGGTGTAACTTCAGACACATCCATACCGAATTCATCTGCCAAGCTTGCTCTGATAGCGGGAGCTTCTTGCACGACGACGTGTTTGGTCTCGTCATAAATTGCATCCCAAACTTCTTCGACGTGTGATCGTTCGTAAAGTGCTCCAACTGGGCAATAAATAATACATTGACCACAATTTATACAAGGGCTATTGCCGATACCATTCAAGAAAGAAACGTCGACACTACCATCAAAGCCACGATTTACAAAAGTTAGAGCTGATACTTTTTGGACTTCATTGCAAATTGTAACACAGCGACCGCAAGAAATACATTTATTATTATCTCTCATAATTGCGATACTTGAGTTATCAATAGCTTGCATTTTCAGGATTGGAGGTGCTTCAAGCATTTCCACACCCATATTATTACAAAGTGTTTGCAGCTCGCAATTATTATTAGCTACACAAGTTGGACAATCAACATGGTGATTAGCTAAGAATAATTGCAACAGAGTTTTTCTGTATTGTCTGAGAGCTTTTGTATTGGTAACAACTGTCATTCCTTCATGAATAGGGGTGCTACAAGCTCTGATAGGTTGAGGTCTTTTGTCAACATAAACAACACACAATCCACAGTTTGATGTAGGCGGCAATTCTTCATGCCAACATAATGTTGGAATATAAATTTTGTTTGCATTTGCAACTTCAAGTATAGTACTGCCTGGTTTGGCTTTAATGGCTTTGCCATCGATGACAACATTGATCAAATTCTCCATAGTTTTCTCCATTATTGTTTATATTTAAAAATTATATAAGAGGGCTTTACCATACATGTAACGCCAAAATTTTGACATAATGGTATCCCTACAATTATTAATTGTGATATATTTATTATAAAAATGAGTTTGATTTTGTATAAACTGGTCTTTTTGTGCAAAACAATGCACATGCTGCAAGCTTTTTTGCCTTGTTTTTAACACAACTATTCTATTAGTTTTCAACGATTCCTTGATCGTCATCTTCAGCTCCTTTCCAAGCACGGGAGGCCAACTCCTTTCAGATGTCAACCCAGCGGTCAGCCAGTCATAGTCCTATTACCTTAGACTGACAGACTTCAGAGTATGTCCTATTTTAAAAAATATATTATTTTGTAAAGTCTTTTTTATAATATTTTCATTAATTAAGCTATAAGCTTTGATAACAAAGATATATCCAAACCATTATTAATTTGTAAAAACATACCAAAAACAATTTTGCTAAAATACTTATTTTGTATTGACAAAAAAAGCATATATTTAAAAAAGATATAAGGATACATGATTTATATGCCTTTTTAAAAGAAAGGATATTAATATGGAACACAACTTTATCAATGAAAAAGAGATTTTTGAAAGTATCGAAAATGCACAAAAAGCTGATAAGGCAATGATTAATGATATTTTACAAAAAGCTCGGGAGCTCAAAGGCTTGTCTCTAACCGAGACAGCAGCATTACTGATGACCAAAGACCCAGAAGACATTGCATCGATATTTGAAACTGCTACCTGGATTAAAGACGAAATTTATGGCAATAGAATAGTCTTATTTGCACCTCTTTATGTTACAAATCTATGTGGCAATATCTGCGATTATTGTGCATTTAGAGCCGACAACAAAGAGCTTGAAAGAATTACCCTAAGCAAAGAACAGTTAATCGAAGAAACGAAGATAATTAGCGACTCTGGTCACAAAAGAGCCCTTTTGGTCTATGGCGAACACCCATCCTTCAAAATTAATAATGTAATTGAAAGCATCGAAACAGTGTATGCAGTCAAACACAATGATGAACAAGCTATCAGAAGAATCAATATCAATGCGGCACCAATGTCTGTGGATGATTTTAAAGCTCTAAAAGAAACAGGTATAGGCACATATCAATGCTTCCAGGAAACATATCACTATGATACATATAAAAAAGTGCATCTTGCTGGATTAAAAACTAATTATGAGTATAGATTGCATGCACTGCATCGTGCACAAAAAGCAGGTATTGACGACGTAGCAGTAGGAGTCTTGTTTGGCTTATACGAGCCAATATTCGAGGTTTTAGCTATGCTACAACATTGCTTTGAACTTGAAAGAGAGTTTGATGTCGGTCCTCACACTGTATCGTTCCCAAGAATAGAGCCTGCACTCGGCTCTGACATGTCAATTCACCCTCCCTATGAAATTGATGATCAGCTATTCAAACAAATAGTTGCTGTTACAAGACTCGCTATACCTTATACAGGTATGATTATCTCAACAAGAGAAAACCCCAAGATGAGAGCCGAATTAATTGATCTCGGTGTTTCACAAATCAGTGCAGGCTCCAAAACATCACCTGGTGGATATCATGAAGCAAAAGCTAATATTCCTCGAAAACAACAGTTCTTGATTGGTGACGAACGCTCTTTAGACGAGGTGATCAACGATCTTATCGTCAGAAATAAACACATGCCCTCTTTCTGCACATCATGCTATAGAAAAGGAAGAACTGGACATAAGTTTATGACTTTGGCAAAGCCTGGCAATATCAAAAATTTCTGCCAGCCAAATGCTATTCTGACTTTTATGGAATATTTGCAACAATTCGGCTCTGAAGAAACCAAAATAAATGGCATTAAGCTTATTACAGACGAGCTTGCAACTATTGAAAATGAAATACTTAAGGCTGCAGTTAAAGAGGGTTTAGAAAGACTCACAGCTGGCGAAACTGATATCTACTTTTAAATTGAGGTAAAGCATGACTAATAAAGGCGATCGTGTCAATATTTGTATTATTGGCAAAACGAATGTGGGTAAGTCTTCTCTAATAAACGCAATTATTGGACAAAATATATCGATTGTATCTGAACAAGCAGGCACAACAACAGATTCTGTAACAAAGGTATTCGAGCTTGTTCCTGTGGGTCCTGTAACTTTCCATGATACAGCTGGTTATGATGACCAAAGTGATTTGGGAAAACTCCGTGTGAAAGCCACTTATAGAAGTATGTGGCGTTCAGATATTGTGATAATTTTGCTTGATGAACGTGGGGCAAAAGATATTGATTTAAAGTTTATTGCTGAAGTTAAAACGAAGAAAGTGCCCTATATTATTGTGCAAAATAAGGCAGATTTGCAAAAAACTGCCCACCAAATCAACAGCGATGAGCTACTTTACGTAAGCACAAAAGACAAAGAAAGCATTGATATATTAAAAGAAAAGATGATCAGCAAAATCAGCTCAATTTACGAACAAAGACCCAGCATTACTGAAGGTTTGATAAAACAAAACAATGTTGTTCTCTTGAGCATACCAATTGACAAATCTGCACCAAAAGGACGCCTAATACTGCCACAAGTCCAAGTTTTAAGAGAAATACTTGACCTCAATGCTGTGGCAATCTGTACCCAACCTCAAGAGATAGAAAGCCTCTTAAAAAAAATAAACAATCAAGTTGATTTAGTTATTACAGACTCTCAGTGTGTTGAACTTATCAACAAGATTGTGCCTGAACCTATCAAACTCACCACATTTTCGATTCTTTTTGCCAATTACAAGGGTGAGCTTGATATTATGCTAAATGGCTTGGACACGCTTGCAAAGCTAAAAGATGGAGACAAAGTACTGATTGCAGAAGCATGCTCGCACCACACACAATGCAATGATATAGGCAGGCAGCAAATACCTGCTCTGATAAAGAAATTCAGCCAAAAAGACTTTGAGTTTGCTTTTGCCAGTGCTTATGACTTTCCTGAAGATTTGGACACATATAAGTTGGTAATACATTGCGGTGGCTGCATGATCAGCCACAGAGAAATGAAAAGACGTATTATTGAATGCCAAAGAATGAACGTGCCAATCACTAATTATGGACTGATGTTTAGCAAGACTCAAGGCGTACTTGATCGAGCTGTGCAAATATTTAAATAACTGGAGAAATATGATTAAAAGCATAATAAATAAAGCGTTTACAAATGCTGTCTTATCCAAAGACGAGATCATGCATCTGTTAAACGACAATACAAACAATGATTATCTTTTTCAAAAAGCTCATCAAAAAAAGACGGAGCTCTTGGGCAACAAGGTACATTTGCGTGCCTTGATTGAAATAAGTAATATCTGCATGCAAAACTGCCTGTATTGCGGCTTAAGACGAGATAATAAGCTTGTAGAAAGATATAAGATGAATAAGGATGAAATCTTGTATTTAGCTAATGCTGCAGCAGATTATGGCTACAAAACAATTGTGTTACAAGGTGGAGAAAATAATACCTTCAAAATAGCTGAACTTTGCGAAATTATCAGAGAAATAAAAGCCAAAGATATAGCTATTACGCTAAGTATAGGCGAAAAGACTTATGACGAGTATAAACTATTAAAAGAAGCAGGTGCAGACAGATATCTATTAAGAATAGAAACTACTGATAGCATGCTTTACGAACAAATGGATCCAGGAATGAGCCATAAAAACAGAAAGCGTTGTTTACAAGACTTGAAAAGCTTGGGATATGAGGCAGGAAGTGGCTCTTTGGTTGGTTTGCCAGGTCAAACACTCGAATCTATTGCTGACGATATCCTCTTTTTCAAAGAAATAGATGCTGACATGCTCGGCGTTGGTCCATTTATCGCACATCAAGATACTCCGCTCAAAGACAGCCCTGACGGCAATCTGACTTTGGCACTCAAAGTAATGGCTATTATCAGACTTCTGCTTTCCGACATAAATATCCCTGCCACAACAGCAATGGAGGCTTTGCATCCAGAGGGAAGATATCTTGCACTAACAAGTGGTGCTAATGTATTGATGCCAAATTTTACTGACGAGTTACACCGTAAGCTTTACGAGATATATCCAGGCAAATCACAAGTTGCTGAAAATAATTCACTCAACAGAGCAAAAATCAACGAAAACTTAATAAGATATGGATTACAAGTATCCAATTCAAAGGGGTTTAGATTAGGAAGAAAATAGACATATAGAGCAGATTATGCTCATAAAGCGAAACCAAAGCTTACATAAAGATTAGTTGAATACCTATATATAAATATTATT
>Ga0172382_10003618_pt1 | contig 24324 bp, 26 predicted proteins | sample Leawel138RmetaG_FD_122245 | JGI IMG/M metagenome (GOLD analysis project Ga0172382, IMG submission 122245) | Leachate microbial communities from a municipal landfill in Southern Ontario, Canada - Leachate well 138R metaG | ecosystem: Engineered > Solid waste > Landfill > Unclassified | place... | reverse complement strand
GTGTAATTGCTGCGCTGCGGGAATAAATAAGTCGAGGGCGCCTGCCTGGCCAAATAACGACGGAGGAGACAAGATGAGCAAGACATTCACACGCCGAGAGGCACTGAAGGTGGCTGCATCGACTGCGCTGGTGACGGCGCCGTTCATCGGCAATGCACAGGCGCAGTCGGGAACGACCTGGAAAGTGCAGTCGACCTGGGATGCCGGGACCACCGGCTACAAGCTGTTCGAGACCTGGTGCAACGACTTCAAGGAGAAATCCGGCGGTGAATTGAGCATTCAGCCTTTTCCGGCAAAGGCGGTCGCCGCTGACAACAATTCCCTGTTCGATTCGGTACGCAGCGGTGTGCTGCAGGGCATGAATCCGTTCACGCTGTACTGGGCGGGCAAGATTCCGGCGTCGGTGTTTCTGTCCTCGTATCCGATGGGGCCAGATCAACCGGCACAGTGGGACACCATGTACTACGGCCTCGGCATGCTCGAACTCGCGCGCGAGATCTACGCCAAGCAGGGACTGTTCTTTGTCGGCCCGATTCATCATGATGCCAACATCATTCACTCCAAGGTGCCGATCCGTTCGGTCGATGATCTGAAGGGCAAGAAGATCCGTCTGCCCGGCGGCATGGTTGCCGAGGTGTTCCAGACCTTCGGTTGTTCCACGGTGGCCTTGCCGGGTTCGGACATCTTTCCCGCGCTCGAGAAGGGCACGATCGACGCAGCCGACTATGTTGGTCCGGCGGTCAACTACGACCTCGGTTTCCATCAGGTCACCAAGTACATCCTGTTCGGGCCGCCGGGCACGATGAGCGTGTATCAGCCGGTGGACATCATGGATCTCACCGTGAACATGGGTGCGTGGAAGCGCTTGAGCAAGAAGATGCAGACGTTCGTCGAGGATCAGGTCAAGAGCTACTCCTTGCACCACTACGTGGAAATCCAGAAGGCGAACATGGTGGCAATGGACAAGTTCATTGCTGCGGGCTCCGAAGTTTCGCGCATGGGGCCGACCGATATCGAGCGCTTCCGCAAGGCGGCGATTCCGATCTGGTACAAGTGGGCGAAGAAGGATCCGGATGCGACCCGGGTGTTCAAGCTGCAGCTCGACTACATGAAGAACGAGATCCTTGGTTACGTCACCGCCGACGACATCAAGGGCCAGAGCCTCTGAGGCCTGGCTCGACGCCCTGTATTGAAACCGGCTGCACAACGGATGGCGTGAAGGCGCTGTCCGGGTGCGCCGCCACGCTGCCTGGGTGGCGGCGACACGCCCCCGTGCCTACCAAGGTTCCGTACGCGCACCGTGTCGGTGGCCGGACAGGGCCGGACCGACTAATTTCCCGGAGTATGCGATGAGCGACCTGCAGGGTTTTGGCTTCGTCATGCCCCATTGGGCTTATTGGGGCTGGTTGGCCGTGATGCCGCTGATCCTGATCCTGATTGCGCAGCGGAAGGGTGTGCTGCCTGAAGTGCGGCATTCGGAAGCTGCGAGCACCTTCGAGAGGGTGGTCGACTGGTTGAGCGACCGCAGCGGAACCTTCGTTGCGCTGTGGAGCGTCAACGCCGTGCTCGCCTACACCTACGAGGTGCTCATGCGCTATGTCTTCAATCAGCCAACGATCTGGGTGCACGAGTCCAGCTACCTGTTGTTCGGAATGCAGTATGCGTTGGCCGGCGCCTACGGCCTGCTTCACGGCTCCCACGTGCGGGTGGATGTGATCTACACCAAGCTGTCGAAGCGCGGCCGAGGCGCGGTCGATGTGGTCACTTCGGTGTTCTTTTTCGCTTTCGTGCTGGTGATGATTTCCACCGGATGGCGGTTTTTCGCGGACAGCTTCAATCAGGGCGAACGTTCGCTGGAGACCTGGCAGATCCAGTACTGGCCGGTAAAGGCGGCGATGCTGCTTGGCGCGATTCTGATTCTGCTGGCCGGGATTTCGCATCTGATCAAGGATGTCCGAAAATTTGAAACGGCCTGCCGGGAGCGCCACTGACATGCAGAAAACGAGCCCGAAAGCCCACCCGGGCAACCATTTTGGCTTCCGCCTGGCGGTCTATGGTTGCGCCTTGCTGCTTGTCGCAATCATGGCGGTCGAGGCGGTAAATATTGCTTTCTACGACCCCTGGGGCGACGATTACTTCCTGTTCCGCATGCAGGGCATCCTCGGCAACGTGGATATGAGTGCGCTCACCTGGATCATGTTCGGCTCGCTCTTCGTGTTACTCATGGCGGGGCTTCCGCTGGCCTTCGTCGCCGGCGGTCTCGGGGTGGTGTTTCTTTACCTCGTCGGTGACTCAGCCATGCTGAACATGGTGCCGAGTCGCATCTTCCCGATGATGACCAACCCCGATCTGGCGGCGATTCCGCTCTTCATCTTCATGGCGACCATGCTCGAGCGTGCGGGTCTGATCGAAGAGATGTTCGATGCGGTCTACCAGTGGATGGGCGGCTTGCGTGGTGGGCTTGCTGTGGCGACCATCCTCGCGTCCACCATTCTTGCGGCGATGGTCGGGGTGGTGGGGGCGGCGATCGTCACCATGGGCATCATCGCCCTGCCGGCGATGCTCAAGCGGCACTACGACGAGCAGATTGCGCTCGGCTCGATCATGGCCGGCGGTGCGTTGGGCGTGCTGATTCCGCCCTCGATCCTCGCCATCCTGTACGCAGTGGTGGCGCAACAATCGGTTGGCGAACTGTATGCAGGCAGTGTGCTCCCGGGGTTGATGCTGGCCGGGCTGTATGTCGCCTACGTGCTGATTCGGTCCCTGCAGAACCCTGCGATCGGTCCGGCCGTTCCAGTTGAGGAGCGTCTCAGCCTCGGTGCCAAGCTGCTTCTGTTGCGCGGGCTGATTGCGCCCATCCTGCTGGTTGTCATCGTGCTTGGCCTGTTGTTTACCGGTGTCGCCACCCCGGTGGAGGCAGCAGGCCTTGGTTCCTTCGGGGCAATGCTTGTTGCGCTGATTCACGGCCGACTCACGCTGGATGGCCTGTTTGGTGCCAGCCTGGCAACCGCCAAGGCAACCGTCATGGTGCTGTGGATCATCTTCGGCGCATCGATCTTCGTCGGGCTTTACATCCTCAAGGGCGGGCAGTCCTTCATTACCGACAGTCTGCTCGGCACCGGGCTCTCGCCCTACGGCATCCTCTTCCTGATGATGTTCCTGCTGGTGGTTCTGGGGATGTTCCTCGACTGGGTCGGCATTCTGCTGCTGGCGGTGCCGATCTTCGTGCCGATCGTGAAGAGCCTGGCTTTCGACGGCCTGTTCGGCATGCCCGGGCCGACGCCGGACCAGGTGCTGGTGTGGTTCGGGGTGCTGTATCTGGTCAACATGCAGATGAGTTTCCTCAGTCCGCCATTCGGCTATGCGCTGTTCTATATCCGCGGTGTGGCGCCAGCCACGATCAGCATGGCCACGATCTTCAAGTCTTCGCTGGTGTTCCTCGCCATCCAGGTGCTGGCGCTGCTGCTGGTCGTGGTGTTCCCGGCGCTGGCGACGTGGCTGCCGGGGCTGCTTTATGGTGCGTAAACTGGGCCGGGGCTGTCCGTGCTAACCGGTAAAGCGTGAACGACAAAAGGGTCCGGCGAATCGTCGGACCCTTTGACTATCAGCCTCGCCAGATTCGCCCTCGGACCATGCCCGGCCTTGGGCGTCCGGGCGGTTCAGCTCTCAATATCGTCCAGACGGCTGGCGATGTGTGCGGACAGGGTCGGGAGCAAGGTGGCGCGCAGGTGCGCAAGGGTCTCGATGCGCAGCCGTTCGTTGAGCTTGTTGACCTCGCGGGACAGCAGTTGCGGGAGCTCGTTGCTTATCCAGGCTTCCACTTCGTGAGCGATCAGGGTATCGATTTCGACCAGATGTTCGACGAGCTGGGCGTGGTCCTGGATGTTCAGTCCGGTGTTGTTCGTGGTGGGCGCGGCCGCGGGCGTCTGGCCGTCGGCTTGCAGATGGGCGACGTCGCTGAGCAGGGGGATGTTCTCGTCGAAGTCGAGGACAACGTCGGTGAGGATGGGCAGTTCGTCGCTGTCGTCACTTGAATCGTCGGCTGCTTCAGATTGTGCAGGCGGGGGCGTGCCGTGGTGGCGACGCAGCAGCGCGTCGGCCTTGCCGATCAGGCTGTCGGCCAGATCCAGTTCGGTGTCGGTGTTTTCGTCCCGGGGTGACCACTCATTCATAGGGCTGACCTGCTTTCGGCATCGAAGGCTTTGAGTGGGGCCTGGCTGGCCTTGTACTGTTGCCAGCGCATTCGCGCCGGCAGCTTGTCCGCCTCGCTCTGGCCGACGATTTCGACCACGGTGCGGAACTGTTCGAAATCAGGTGGCACGTCGTCCGCAAGGTTGAACAGCAGGTCGGCGTGGGGCCAGGGACGGGCGCTGTCGGCGCTGCCTATTACAATCGGCGTTTCTGCCGCCAGCGGCGATTCAAGCAGTACATGCGGAATGAACGAGAGCGGCACCGCCGTCCACAGATGGCGGTCGAGCCGGCTTGCATGGGCGAAGTCGGCTACGCGGATGGCGACTTGTCTGCCACCCGCATATGCATTTGCCGCCAGCTCGCAGGTGAGGGCGAGCCGGTCCGGCGTGTTGTGATAGAACTGAACCCGCGTCACCGTGTTCAGTCCGCCGTGCCCCCGGCACGCCTCACCAGGAACTCGGTCAGCAAGGGCACCGGCCGCCCCGTCGCACCCTTTGCGTCTCCGGACACCCAGGCGGTTCCGGCGATGTCGAGGTGAGCCCATTTGTAGGCCTTGGTGAAGCGCGACAGGAAGCAGGCTGCGGTAATGGTGCCGCCGAAGCGGCCGCCGATATTGCCCATGTCTGCAAAGTTGCTCTTGAGCAGATCCTGGTATTCCTCCCACAGCGGCATCTGCCATGCGCGGTCGCCGGAGTCGTTGCTGCACTTGATGAGTTCGGCGGCAAGATCGTCGTCATTGGCAAGCAATCCGCTGGGGATCTTGCCCAGGGCGACGACGCAGGCGCCGGTCAGGGTGGCAACGTCGATGACGCACGCAGGCTTGAAGCGTTCGGCGTAGGTGAGTGCGTCGCACAGGATGAGCCGGCCTTCGGCGTCGGTATTGAGGATTTCAATGGTCTGGCCCGACATTGATGTGACAACGTCACCCGGGCGGGTGGCGGTGCCGCTGGGCATGTTCTCTGTGGCCGGAACAATCACGACGACGTTGATTGGCAGGGCCATGCGTGCAATGGCCTTGATGCTGCCGATCACGCTGGCTGCGCCGCACATGTCGTATTTCATTTCGTCCATCTCGGCGCCGGGCTTGAGCGAGATGCCGCCGGAGTCGAAGGTGACACCCTTGCCGACCAGTACGACTGGTTTGGCCTTGGCCTTGCCGCCCTTGTAGTGCATGACGATGAGCTTGGGGGGCAGCTCCGAACCCTTTGCAACCGAGAGCAGCGAGCCCATGCCGAGCTTTTCCATGTCGGCACGGTCGAGCACATCGACGTCGAGCTTGAACTGTTTGCCCAGGGCCTTGGCGGTATCCGCGAGATAGGCGGGCGTGCATACATTGCCCGGCAGGTTGCCGAGGTCCTTGGCCAGCGCCATGCCTTCGGCCACTGCTTGTCCGCAGCGCACGGCCGCTTCGAGCTCGGCATTGACCTTGCCGTCGATCGTGAGGGTGATCTTGCGTGTGCCGCGATCTTTCTTGCTGTCCTTGGCGGCAGCCTTCGGCGCATCGAAGCGATAAGCGCCATCGGCGATGATGCGACTGGCCTGCTGCAGACACCATGCCTGCGAGCGCTGTCCAGGGGCAGTGTCGGCGAGGGTGACTGCGGCGTCCTTGGCGGGGCTGGACGACAGCGTCTTGGCGACGCTGGTGAGTGCGTCACGGTAGGCCTTGTCGCTGAGTTCTGCTGCCTTGCCGAGACTCACCAGGAGCACGCGCTCGGCAGCAACACCCGGGAGGTCGTGAAGCATCAGGGAGGCGCCGGCCTTGTCTTCAAGGTCGCCGCGTTTGATCAGTTGTGAGAGCTTGCCTTTGCTGGCCTTGTCGAGGGTCTGTGCAGAGGCGGTCAGGGCACCGTCGGCGAACACGCCGACAACGAGCACGCCGGACCGGACTTTCTCCGGGCTGACGGTCTTTATGGTAAATTCCACGAGCTTACTCCTGTGTACGACGCGTCCTTGGGTCTGTGGCCGATTATGGCCCGTTCCCGACAAGCCCGTCAAAAGCAGCTGATCACCCTCCCCAAAAACGTTTACTGGTCCAGACTTGGTGCGATGATCTTCCGCCGCGCCCTTCAGCGGGAATTTTCCTACGCCGCAGCGGCTGTGTTTGTCGCCCTGTTCGCGATCCTTATCACCACCGTGCTGATCCGGCTTCTCGGTCAGGCCGCGGGTGGCAGCGTGCCCGCTGATGCCGTGGTGGCGCTGATTGGCTTCGGTGCATTGACCGAGCTGCCGATTGTGCTCACGCTCACGCTCTTCATCGCCGTGCTGCTCTCGTTGTCGCGGGCTTATCGCGACTCCGAGATGGTGGTGTGGTTTGCGTCGGGAGTGCCGCTGACTGCCTGGGTCGGCCCGGTGCTGCGCTTTGCGGTGCCGCTCGTGCTGGTCATTACCGGGGTGACGCTTTTCCTCGGGCCGTGGGCGCAGCTCAAGAATGCCGAATATCGTGATCGCCTGGACAGTCGTGACGACACGACCCGTGTGGCGCCCGGCGTGTTTCGGGAGTCGTCGGGCGCCCGCCGGGTGTTTTTCGTGGAAGTCGGGGCCGGCGAAGATGGCCGGGTGCGCAACGTCTTCGTCAGCGAGGAAGCCAAGGGCAAGCTGACGGTCATTGCTGCTGCCGAAGGCTTCATGCACAACGACGCTGACGGTAACCGTTACGTGGTTCTCGAGAAAGGGCGGCGCTACGATGGCACGCCGGGTACGCCGGAATACCGGGTCATGACCTTCGAGCGTTATCAGGTGCAAATCGAATCCAGGCAGATGGCGGCCGCGCCGGCGAAGACCCGCACGCGCCCCACCTTGCAGTTGCTGCAGAATCCGGATGATCGCAATCTCGCCGAGCTCGCAGGACGCATCGGCATCCCGCTGGCTGCCCTGCTGCTGGCGCTGCTCGCGATCCCCCTGTCTTTCGTCAACCCGCGTGCAGGTCGTACCAACAACCTGCTGCTGGCCTTGTTTACCTATCTGATCTACAGCAACGCGATCACCGTATGCCAGGCCTGGGTGTCGCAGGGCCGCTTACGCTTCGAGTTTGCGCTGCTGTTGCCGCATCTCGCGGTTCTGGCGCTGGTGGCGTTGATGTTTTACCGTCGGCTGGTGGTGACTCCTTTCTGGCGGTCGCGCGCATGAGCAAGACCCTGACCCGCTACCTGGCACGCGAGATCTACGGCGCCACCGCGATGGTGTTGATCGCATTTCTCGGCCTGTTCGCCTTTTTCGATTTTGTGAACGAGCTCGATAGCGTCGGCAAGGACGGCTACATGCTCCATCACGCCATGATCTACGTGGCGATGATTCTTCCCGGGCGGGTGTATGAACTGCTCCCGGTGGCGGTGCTGATCGGGTCGCTTTATGCCCTGACCACGCTCGCCCGCCATTCGGAGATCACGGTGATGCGTGCGTCGGGCTTGTCGACGTGGCGCATGCTGCGGGTGCTGGGCTTGATTGGAAGCGTGTTCGTCGTGCTCACCTTCGTCTTCGGCGAGTACATTGCCCCACCTGCGGAGAGTGCTGCCCAGCAGTGGCGGCTGACCGCAACCAACTCAACGGTGTCGCAGCAGTTGCGCTCGGGGCTATGGGTCAAGGATGGGCGTCTTGTGGTCAATGTGCGCACGCTGCAACCAGATCGCACCATGGAGAAGGTGCGCATCTATACTTTCGACGACAACACCGCACTGGCGTCGATCAGCGAGGCGGAGCGGGGCGAGTACGCCGAGGAAGGATTCTGGCGCCTGACCAATGTGGTGCAGACCAACTTTCATGGCGACCGCACTGACGTTGAAACCCTGCCGGAGTTCATCTGGCACTCCGAGCTGACGCCGGATGTACTCAGTGTGCTGATGGTGGTTCCGGAACGGATGTCGGTCGGCAATCTGTGGGCTTTTATCAGGCATCTGCGTGACAATCAGCAGAGTGCCGAGCGTTACGAAATTGCGCTGTGGAAGAAGCTCATCTACCCGTTTGCCGCGCTGGTGATGATCGCGCTGGCGCTGCCTTTCGCGTTCACCCACGACCGCATGGGTGGAGTCAGCGTCAAGGTGTTTCTCGGTGTGATGCTGGGTGTCGGCTTCCACCTGCTCAACGGCCTGTTCTCAAATCTGGGCGTCATCAACGCCTGGTCGCCGGCGATGGCTGCACTCACGCCAAGCATGCTGTTCCTGGTTGCTGCCGCGGTGATGCTCTATATGGTCGAACGCCGCTGATCTCAATACATGCAGGCTGCTGAGGCGAGGCGCGGAACATGCCGTGCTGTCGATCAGGGACGGGCTGCTCCGATGGCCCCCTGACAGGCGTGAAGCGCATGCTGTGAAGGCAAAAAAAACGGACCCGAAGGTCCGTTTTTGTGCGACTTTGAGACTGGCAATCAGCCTTGACGGCGCTTTGCAGCAGCCGACTTGTAGTCCAGCTTTTCCTTGATCCGTGCCGACTTGCCCGAGCGCTGGCGCAGGTAGTACAGCTTGGCACGACGTACGTCACCGCGGCGCTTCACCTCGATCGAGGCAATCAGCGGGGAGTAGGTCTGGAACGTACGCTCGACACCCTCGCCGGAGGAGATCTTGCGGACGATGAAGGCAGAGTTGAGACCGCGGTTACGCTTTGCGATCACGACACCTTCATAAGCCTGAAGGCGCTCGCGCGTGCCTTCCTTGACCTTGACCTGCACGACCACGGTGTCACCCGGGGCAAATGAGGGGAAAGTCTTGCCTTCGGAAAGGCGGGTGAGTTCTTCCTGTTCGAGTTGCTGAATCAGGTTCATGTGTTTGACTCCATCTCGTCTAATGGCCTTTGGCCTGACATGCAGAGCAGGTCGCCACCTGATGCATGCGGTTTGTCATCGAAGCGTCAATCGGCAGTGCCGGCTGACGCTTCAGCTTGCTCCCGCTTGAATTCTTCAAGCAGGCGCAATTCTTCCTTGCTCATCGCCCTGTTGGCGAGCAGCTCCGGGCGGCGCAACCAGGTGCGTCCGAGTGACTGCTTCAGCCGCCAGCGGCGGATCAAGGCATGGTTGCCGGACAACAGTACGTCCGGCACCCGTTCATTCTCATGGACTTCCGGCCGCGTATAGTGCGGACAGTCCAGCAAGCCGTCGGCGAAGGAGTCCTCCACCGCCGAATCGGCATCGTTCAGCGCACCGGGCAGCTGTCGGACGATGGCATCGAGCAGCACCATCGCGGGCAACTCGCCACCCGAAAGAACAAAGTCGCCAAGCGAGACTTCTTCGTCCACACAGCGGTCGATCACACGTTGATCGACGCCTTCATATCGCCCGCACAGCAGGATCAGTCCTGGCGCCTGCGCCAGTTCCATCACCCGTTCGTGATGCAGCGTCCGGCCTTGCGGTGAAAGGTAGATCACCGGCCCGGCGTTTCCAACTGCATCCCGCTGCTGCTGCCGGGCCTGTGCGATGCTCTGCTCCAGAGGAGAGGGCATCATGACCATTCCTGGCCCGCCACCGTAAGGCCTGTCGTCCACCGTGCGGTGTGCGTCGATGGCGAAATCGCGCGGGCTGTGAAACGCAATCCGGTAAAGATCGCGGTCCAGCGCCCGGCGGGTAATGCCGCTGCCGGTGAGGGCCGCGAACATTTCCGGGAACAGGGTGATCACGTCATAGCGGCGCGGATCGCCGTATGCCTCAATCACCAATCTTTTTCCCAGGCAACCCGGATCGTCCGGCCTGCCAGGTCTACGTCGAGGACATAGGCGGCAACAAAGGGCACGAGCCGTTCGTTGTCTCCGTCCTGAATCTGCAGCACGTCGTGAGCGCCGGTAGAGATCAGTCCGCTGACGGTGCCAAGGGCCTCGCCGGCTTCATTGTTCACTGCGAGGCCGACCAGATCGCCCCAGTAGTATTCGTCGGTGGCAGGTTTCGGCAAAGCCTCGCGGGGCGCGCCGATATACCAGCCTTCGATGGCTTCTGCAGCATTACGGTCGGGTACGCCCTCGAGCGTCGCAACCAGGCCCTTGCCGTGGGCACGGCAGCCGCGCAACTCGCGCTGCGACCATGCTTGAGCAGGGGCATCAGGGTCGGTTGAGACCCACCAGTGCGGCATGCTCCGCCACGAAAGCGGATCATCACCGAAAGGGTGGATCTTGAGCCAGCCCTGAACGCCGAAAGGGGCGACAATGCGCCCCAGTACGATCATGCTTGAGGCTTCCTGAAAATCAGGCAGCCTTGGCGGACTGCTTCACCAGACGGGCAACCGTCGGGGAAAGCTGGGCGCCGTTTTGCTCCCAGTAGGCCAGGCGCTCGGTATTGATAACCAGCGCGTTTTCGGCGCCGGAGGCAACCGGATTGTAGAAACCGACGCGCTCGATAAAGCGACCGTCACGACGGTTACGCGAATCGGCAGCAACGATGTTGTAGAACGGGCGCTTTTTGGCGCCACCACGGGCAAGGCGAATGACGACCATCTGAGTATCCTGAGATCGGTAGAGACGAAAAGCGCACGATTGTAGGGCAGATAGTGATTTTCGGCAAGGTGCTTGTATGTTTTTCAACATTTGCGGGATCCCGGAATGGGGCAATCTGTTCGGGTCGCACGCGTGGGGCAGTGTGCCCCCGCAAAGTTGAATAGAATGGTAGGCCGATCAACCCACAGCGATAGTCGATGTCAGAACCCGATCAAACTTCTGGAACCCTGCAAGCCGTGCTGACCTGGCTGAACGGCGAGCCGGATGACGACCCGGTTGCGGACCTCGCCGCGCTTCGCCATTACGAGCCCGTGGCGGGCGACAGGGCGCTGACGGTCGCTCAGCGCGAGGAATTGCTCGCGCTGCTGCAGATCCGTGCGAAGGACATCTGCGGACGTTTTCGTCCGCGCCTGCTGACTGCAAGCCTGCCACTGAGCAGGGAGATCCATCGTCCTGCGATGGAGCTGATCGACACCTTGCTGTCCATAGCCGACCATTACCGGGTGGTGGCGACCGAGTTGCAGCGGCACTGGTTGTGGACGCGCAGACAGGAGCTGGTTGATCTGAGTGCGCGGGCGCTTGAACTCATCGGCGAGGCTTGCATTCTCGGCACCATGTCCGGCGCAGTGGTGCCGTTCGGCTTGTGGCAGCATGCGCATGTGCTGTGGCTGGCGGGAGGCATGCGCGAGCATCTGGCAGGCAGTGCGGGCGCGGATGCGCGCGTGGCTGCGCTGTGTGTGCAGTACCGGCGGGTGATGACCATCGCCGTGAGCCAGCCGGAGAGTCTCACGGCGCGGGAGTTGCAGTGGCTCTTCGACTATCTCGATACGGCTGCAGGGGATGCCGACCTGTCTGCACAAGCGCTGCAGCCGGAAAGTACGTCGTACTGGCTCGACCTTGCGCAGGATAATCCGCCTATCGCGGTTGTCAGACAGAAGCCGCAGGATGGGCGCGACATCCTCTATTTCAGTCCCCAGGGGATCTGCCGCCGAGTGGGCGAGCAGATCGCGTGGCTGGAGGAGCGGGTCCTCGAGGCGGAGGTCGTCGGGCTGGAGCGCGATGGCGAACTGCTTGATCCGGAAACTTCCGGCCTGCCCGAAGGGCTGACGCCGGTCGAGGTGCTGTCGCTGTTGCGCCGCCTGCGGGACCGTTGGGCGGCGCCGCCGCAGCGCGCCCAGTCTCGACGCAAGCACCAGTATTCCGTGCAGGTCTGTGCCGGCCTCAAGACGATCTGGAATATCGGTCGCGGCACGGAGAGTGCGGTGGCGGAGTGGATGGTTTTCAACGAGAGTCCCGGGGGCTATGCCATCCTTTGTGTTGGGGGCGTTGATTCGGCGCTGTCGGCAGGCATGCTGCTCGCACTGCGTCGCGAATCCTCCCTGGGCTGGTCGGTCTGCGTTGTGCGCTGGATTCGCAGCGACAATCCGGACCAGGTCGAACTCGGTCTGCAGGTGGTCTCCCAGGGCTTCAGTCCGGTCCAGGTCGGCTTTCGTGGCAGTGATGTACGCACCATGACGCCGGCGCTGATGCTGCCGCCCCTGCCTGCTGTCAGGCAGCACCAGGCACTGGTTGCACCTGCGGGGACTTACGTGTCGCGGCGCTTCTCGCTGGTGAACGACGGCGAACACCTTTACATTGCGCAAGGCCGGGTGCTCGGACTGGACATGCAGACCGCCAGCATCGAACTTTTTCGCTACGAAATCGATCCCTATCCGATCTGATTTTGGTGCCGGCCGCTTTCAGGCTCACTCGGATGTGTCTGAATCCGGGTGCGAAAGCAGGCTGGCGATCGTTTCGCCTTCCAGGCGAAGACTGTGGCCGAGACGTTGAGCCAGGGCGGAAACATTGCCTTCGGACGCGGCTTGCCAGGCGAGATCGTCGAGGGCGAAGCGGCGGATGACCTCGCTCACCCGGATGTGCTCCGGCGCCTGTGTCAGCACCCATTCGCCGCTTTCGGCCCGCGTGGTCCATCCGGTTTCGCCAAGTTTTCCCAGTAGCGTCTCGGCCTCGGGTTCGGAGAGTCCGGTGTGGTCGCGGAGTTGGGTGAACGGTGTCGTCCTTCCGGCCTGCTGGGCGTGGGCGAGCTCGAGCAGCACGCTGACCGCAGCCCAGGCCTCACATCCGGGAAAGCAGGGGGAGTGCTGGCGTCGCTCCAGAAATGTGGGCAGGGTGGCCGTCACCAGTGCGCCAAGCAGGACCACGATCCACGACAGATAGAGCCACACCAGAAAGATCGGCAGGACGGCAAACGCCCCGTAGATCAGCGTGTAGGTGGGGAACTGGGCGAGGAACATGCCGAAGGCCCGTTGCATCAGGAAGAATACGACCGCAGCTGAAAGCCCCCCTGTGATCGCATGCAGTGGGCGGATCGGGTGATTGGGTACGGCGTAGTAGAGAAAGCTGAACAGGGCTCCCAGCAGCAGCGGGGGCAGTGTGCGTGCCGAAAGCTCGCTGATCCAGGGCAGATGGGCGGACCACTCCATTGAGGAGCTGACCAGGTAGCCGGTGGCGAAGACGCTGCCGCCCAGGATGACAGGGCCGAGAGTGAGCATGAACCAGTAGACAGTGATCCGCAGCAGCATCGGCCGGGGTTTGCGCACGCCCCAGATGTGATTGAACACGCGTTCGATCGTGGCCAGCAGCATCAGCGCCGTCACCGCGAGCAGGCCAGTGCCGATCAGCGTCATGCGGGCGGCCTTCTGCGAAAACTGGATCGCGTAGGTGGTGATGATCTTGCCTGCACGGTCCGGCAGCAGGTTCTCGAGCAGGAAGATCTTCAGTGAGACCCCGAGTTGATCCATGCCCGGCAGATTGCTGAACATCGAAAGTGTGACCGTGATCAGCGGCACCAGGGCAAGCAGGGTGGTGAAGGCCAGGCTGCTTGCAACCTGCGGGCAGCGGGTCGCATTGAAGCGCGCCGAGAAGAGTTCGGCGAAATCGCGAAGTGACTGCAGCGACATGTGGATTGAGCGGTCGGGGCCGACGGCGTGGGCAGGTATAATCCGCGCATTCTATCCACTTCGGTTCACCATGCAGGAAATCCTCGTGCTGTATTACAGCCACCGCGGCTCGGTTCGCGCGCTGGCCGAGCAGATCGTCCGCGGTATTCATCAGGTTCCGGGCGTTGCAGCGCGTGTGCGCACGGTGCCCAAGGTGTCGGCTGTGTGTGAGGCGGTCGAGGCGGACATCCCCGCCGACGGTCCGCCCTATGTCGAAGCGCGCGATCTCGAAGAGTGCATCGGGCTGGCGCTCGGTAGCCCGACACGCTTCGGCAATATGGCCGCGCCGATGAAGTATTTTCTCGACGGTCTTGCGGGCGCGTGGGTCAACGGCACGCTCGCAGGCAGGCCCGCGTGCGTGTTCTCATCGAGCGCGAGCCAGCACGGTGGGCAGGAGTCCACGCTGCTGTCCATGATGTTGCCGTTGATGCATCACGGTATGGTGCTGGTGGGGTTGCCTTACACTGAACCGGCGCTCAATGCGACGCGCAGCGGTGGTACGCCCTACGGTGTCACCCATGTCGCCGGGGCCGACGGGCTTGCGCAACTGAGTGAAGAGGAAATCGAATTGGCGCAGGCCCAGGGGCGTCGCCTTGCGGACATCGCATTGAAGCTGGGAGGTGCGCGATGAGCCCACGTCTGCTGTCGTTGATATCGAGCGTTACGCTCCTGTCGCTGATCGCGCTGTGCGTGCTGTGGGAGGTGTGGCTCGCGCCCCTTCGTCCGGGCGGTTCGTGGATGATGCTCAAGGTGCTGCCGCTGATGCTTGCCGTGTTCGGCATCCTGCGCGGCAAGCGTTATACCTACCAGTGGATGTCGATGCTGGTTCTGCTCTATCTCACCGAGGGTGTGTTGCGCACGAACGATGCAGGGCTCAGCGGCACGCTGGCGCTGATCGAGGTGGCCTTGTCCGTCGTGCTGTTCCTGAGCACGATGTTCTACGCACGCAATACGGCACCATCGCGCCAGCCGCAGGACTGAGCCTGCCACTGGCGCGGGCCTGGCTTACACCTGCGGGTTGAGCTTCTCGCTGCCGGCGTGCAGCTTGTTGAGCGCGTTCAGGTAGGCTTTTGCCGAGGCCACGATGATGTCGGTATCGGACCCCTGACCATTGACGATGCGTCCGTCGCGTGCGAGGCGCACCGTCACTTCGCCCTGGGCATCGGTGCCGGTGGTGATCGCGTTCACCGAATACAGCAACAGCTCACTGCCGCTTGCCGCGACCGCTTCGATGGCCTTGAAGGCCGCATCGACAGGGCCCGAACCACTCGACTTGCTGTGCGTTTCGCGGCCCCCCGCGGTCAGAGTGATCTCGGCCTGCGGGGTCTCGCCCGTCTCTGAGTGAAAACGGGTGGATACCAGGCGGTAGTGCTCGAACTCGGGGGTGATTGCCTCGTCGCTGGCGAGTGCGTGCAGGTCCTGGTCGAAGATCTCGTGCTTCTTGTCTGCCAGTTCCTTGAAGCGGGCGAAGGCGAGGTTGAGCTGCTCCTCGGAACCAATCTCGATGCCCAGTTCCAGCAGGCGGGCGCGGAAGGCGTTGCGCCCGGAGTGTTTGCCGAGCACCAGCTTGTTGGCGCCCCAGCCGACGTCCTCTGCGCGCATGATCTCGTAGGTTTCGCGATGCTTGAGCACGCCGTCCTGGTGAATGCCGGATTCGTGCGCGAAGGCGTTGGCGCCGACGATGGCCTTGTTCGGCTGCACCGGATAGCCGGTGATCTGTGATACCAGGCGCGACGCTGGCACGATCTGGGTAGTGTCGATGCGGGTCTCGACCGGGAATACGTCGGCCCGGGTGCGCACGGCCATGACGATCTCTTCGAGCGATGCGTTGCCCGCACGTTCGCCGAGGCCGTTGATGGTGCACTCCACCTGACGCGCGCCGGCCATGACGGCGGCCAGCGAGTTGGACACCGCAAGGCCGAGGTCATTGTGGCAATGCACTGACCAGATCACCTTGTCGGCGTTTGGTACACGTTCGATCAGGGTGCGGATGGTGGCCGCGTACTGCTCAGGGACGTTGTAGCCGACAGTATCCGGTACGTTGATGGTCTTTGCCCCGGCCTTGATCACTTCGTCGAAAATCCGCACGAGGAAGTCGATCTCCGAGCGTCCCGCGTCTTCTGCGGAGAACTCTACGTCGTCGGTGAACTCGCGTGCCCAGCCGATGGACTTCACTGCCTGCTCGACGACCTGGTCAGGCGTCATGCGCAGCTTCTTCTCCATGTGGATCGGGCTGGTCGCAATGAACGTATGGATGCGTCCGCGGGCAGCAGGGTGGATGGCTTCGCCCGAGCGCCGGATGTCCTTCTCGTTGGCGCGGGCAAGCGAACATACGGTGGATTCCTTGATCGCCTCGGCAATGGTGCGAACGGCTTCGAAGTCGCCGTTGGAGGCCGCGGCAAAGCCGGCCTCGATCACGTCGACGCGCATGCGTTCGAGTTGACGGGCAATGCGCAGCTTCTCGTCACGGGTCATCGATGCGCCCGGGCTTTGTTCGCCGTCGCGCAAGGTGGTATCGAAAATGATCAAGGCGTCTTTCATGGTCGGCTCCAGCAAAGGTCTGATTGCGTATACGGCTCGACTGCCTGCATTGGGGCGCGGGCAGAGGGGTGTGGCACGAAGGGAGGGGGGTATGTATTCAGCGCGCGGGGCGCAGCAGTCGGGCGTGCAGCAACACACCCGCCGGCAGGAGGCGAAGCGACGGAGAGGGGCGGTCGCGTTCGGGTTTCATGTGCGGCACTATAAGGCAGCGATTTGCGTCATGGCAAGTCACACCGCATGGGGCGGGGGCGAGGCACGCCGCCAATCACGCCCGCCCATGCGGTTTGACTCCCGTCAGCGCATCTCGAACGCTTCCTGATGAAAGCGCACGCCACGCATTCCGAGCCGGACAATGCCTGTGCGCAATGCATCCCCGAACGCGCGCGGACCGCAGAACCAGAGCTCGGTGCGCCGTGCCGCGCCGTGATCCCGGTGCAACCGTTCGGCGTTCAGCACGGGGTCGCGGTCTGTGCTGACAATGTGCAGCGTGATCGACGGCAAGCCCGCGCACAGCGCTTCCAGCCGGGCGACGAAAGCGTCTTCGTCACGGCATCGGGTGCTGTAGTAAAGGTCGGCTTCGGGCGCGCCGCTGGCCGCGCCCTGAAGTGATTCGAGCCAGGCGAGAAAAGGCGTGATGCCAATGCCGCCGGCAATCCAGATCTGCGCTGCCTTTGATGATGCCTTCCGGAAATCGAAGCGGCCATAGGGACCTTCGACCTGAATCTTCTGTCCAGCCCGCAGGCGCCCGGCCAGACCGCGGGTGTAGTCGCCCAGCGCCTTGATCTCGAAACGGACGCGGCGGTCGCCATGGTCGGCACTGGCGATGGTGAAGGGGTGGGCGCCCTCGATCGTATCGAAGGTCACGAATGCGAACTGCCCGGCACGATGGCCTTTCCATTGCGGCGCCAGCAGACAGTCGAGTTCACAGATGCCATCGGCTGTGGTGTGTACCGCCTCGATCGTTCCGGCGACGCGCCGGCGTCTGCCGATGCGCCCTGTAAGCGACACCACGCTTGCCGCAGAGCCTGCAACCATGAACATTGCGAGCATCCATCCGACCGGTTGCGACCACCAGACGGCGGGCGCGAGGAAGCCGACATGGATCGTCAGCATCAGGTAGAGCACCGGCATGACGTGATGCAGGTAGCGCCACAAATGGTAAGGGAATTTGCGCCATAGCGTGATGAGCAGCATGGCCAGCAAGGCATAGATTGCCCACTCACCGAGATCCTCTCCGACGTCCTGCATCAAGGCGACAAAGCCGCCGTCGTGGTTTCCGGGGACGCGGCCTTCGCGACCGAAGAGGGCCTTGATGACATCGTCTGCCATCTCGATCAGCCAGTGGCTCGCCGCGAACAGAACGGCGAGGATGCCTGCCCATTTATGAACGCGGTAGATGCGATCCATGCCGCCCAGTGGAGCTTCGAGCCAGGCTGGCCGGGTAGCCAGCACCATGATCAGCGACATCAGCGCAAAAGACCACAGGCCGGTGATGTACAGGGCCTGTTGCCGGAAAGCCCAGGGCAGCGAGGTGCCCGGTGGTGCCGGTTCGACGAGCAGCGCGCCGAACCAGGCGAGCGTGATGACGCAGAGGAAGGGGAGCAGAACGCGTTTCATGGATGTGGTCCTGAAGAGTGTAGCCGTGGCAAGCCGCGGTCATCAGTCGTCGTCGAAGTAGCCGCGGGTGGCACCCTCATGGCAGGCGGCGCAGTTGGCTTTCGACTTCACCTCCGGATCGGCCCATTCGGCAGCGCGGATCTTGCGGTGCTCGCGCTTCCAGCGCGGCAGTTCGGTGATGCGCAGCGGCGCCTCGCCGGGGCGGAGGTCGCGCAGCAGCTTGCCGCTGAAGCGCAGCCCGCTGCTGTCGCCGGCGTTGGAGGTCAGGTAGCGGGTGATGAGGTCTGCGGTTGCGGCGTCGACGCTCGCATCGTCGCCGAAATGCTGGTCGAGCTGCCCCATCATCTTGCGCCACGACGCCGCGGGCAGCATGGAGGGCGGGAACGCGAGATGGCAGCTGCCGCATTCCTCCGCCGTGGTCTTGTCAGCGACCGGCGGAAAATAGTGCCCGCCGTCGGCAACTGCACCCGCGAGAACGAAGGCACTGACGGCAAGAATGAGTGAGGCGGATACGAGGGGGCGGATCGGAACGTTCATGATGGTCTCCTGCGGATTACTGGCTGATCATCCAGGTGAGCCAGTCACCTTTTTCGAGTGGGCTGCACTGGCGCCCAAGGACTTCCTTGCAATTGCGACGGAACCACTTCTCGACCTTTGCCGGGTCGGTATAGCGATTCGGGCTGACGGAAACGGCGACCGGGTCGATGGATTTTCCGGTCGGGGTCTGGCCGGGCTTGCGCGGGTCGTTTGCGTGACAGGAGGCGCACGCAGGCGTGTCCGGCTTGCCCCCGGCGTGCCGGTCCCGGTAGAGCGCCTCGCCGCGCGCGGCGGAGAAGCCGCTGAAGCCGGCATCGGCGGCTCGCGCCTCGCTGGTGTAGCGGGTGAGGAGTTCATCGCGCGGACCCGCCACCGCAAGCGCCGGAAAAGCGAGCGCAAGAAGAAGGGTAGAGATGAAACGATGGCCTGACATGTTTGCTCCCGATGGGCGTGACAAGGAAGATGACGCCATGGTGGGACGGGCTGGCTGAACACATGCTGAAGCTGCCGTTCATTGTGGGTTCAGGCGGTCGCGGCTATAACTGGGCGAGCTTTCCGCCGGTGAGTCGCCTGCCCGGTCGGTATCATTCGAGCCTTGTTCTGAAAGGAGACCTACGCAATGAGATCCTTTGCCGCACGCCTTGTCGCCACCGTGGTCGCAGCCGGTGCGCTGTGGCTGGTGTCCGCCGGTGCGCCCGCGCTGGCTTCCGACGCGCATGATCACGACCGCGCGCGGCGCGCGCTCGAGGCGGGAGAGGTCATGCCGCTGCGCGACATCATTGACCGGGTAGAGTTGTCGCATCCCGGCCAGATCATCGAGATCGAGCTTGAACGGGACGACGGTCGCTGGCGCTACGAACTGAAGCTTCTGCGTGTCGACGGTAGCATGGCCAAGCTCCTCGTCGATGCGCGCGATGGTCGCGTGCTGTCGGTGAGCGGGCGCAAGGTGGACGACGAGCGAAACGGCGAGAGGAGACGCTGATGCGTATTCTCGTCGTCGAAGACGAGCCGACGCTCGCTCTTCAGCTGAAGCAGGCGCTCGATGCAGCAGGTTATGCGGTCGTTACGGCCGATAACGGAGAGGATGCCCACTATCTTGGCGCCGTAGAGACCTTCGATGCAATCGTGCTCGATCTCGGCTTGCCGCGTATGGACGGGCTGACGGTGCTGGGAAAATGGCGCGCGGACAAGATTACCGTGCCGGTGCTGATCCTGACCGCACGCGACGGCTGGCACGAGAAGGTGGCCGGCATCGATGCTGGCGCTGACGATTACCTCACCAAGCCCTTTCACATGGAAGAACTGCTCGCCCGGGTGCGGGCACTGATCCGGCGGGCGGGCGGACATGCGAGTGCTAACCTGGTGTGTGGTCCGGTCGTGCTCGACACGCGCGCCGGCAGGGTCAGCCTGGATGGTCAGCCGGTGAATCTGACCAGCCACGAGTTCAGGGTGCTGGCCTATCTGATGCATCACCAGGGCGAGGTGGTGACACGGACTGACCTGAATGAACACATCTACGCGCAGGACTACGATCGCGACTCCAACACCATCGAAGTGTTCATCGGGCGCCTGCGGAAGAAGTTGCCGGCAGGCTTGATCGAGACCGTTCGCGGACTGGGCTATCGTCTCGTGACGCCAGTATGAAGTCCTTGCTGACCCGGGCCGGATCGCTCCGGTTTCGCCTGCTTGCTGGCAGCCTGGTGTGGATACTGGCGGCGCTCACGCTGTCGGGTTTCCTGCTTGCAGACCTGTTTCGCGAGCACGTTTCGACCCGGCTGCAGGCGGAGTTGCGGGTGCAGCTCGACCAGCTCACGGCAAATGTCGAAGTCGGTGTCGACGGGCAGCCCCGGCTGTTGTCCGAGTTGAGCGATCCGCGTCTGCGCAAGCCCTATTCCGGTCTCTACTGGCAAGTCGATCGTGAAGGCACACGGGGCGCACAGGGCGTCGGTGTTCTGCGCTCACGCTCCTTGTGGGACACCGTACTGGCGGTGCCGGCGGACCACCTGGATGACGGGCAGGTCCATGTCCACCACATCGGCGGGCCCGACGAAGCCACACTGATCATGATGGAACGGGTGGTGAGGCCGGCCGAGTCCCCCGATCTTCCCTTGCGCCTCATCGTGGCGGTGGATGAACAGACGATGGAAGGGCCTGTGCGTGACTTCGTCGGCATCCTGATCCTGGCATTGTGCATTCTCGCAGCGGGTCTGGTCGCTGCGGTCTTCATCCAGGTGTGGGCGGGACTCGCCCCTCTGCGACGTCTGCACCGCGCGCTTGACGACGTGCGGGACGGGCGCAGGCGCGCGTTGGAAGGGCATTTTCCGGATGAGGTCCGTCCGCTGGTCGACGCGTTCAATGCCGTGCTCGGGCGTGACGCCGAGGTGGTCAAGCGCGCACGAACCCAGGCCGGCAACCTCGCGCATGCCGTCAAAACGCCGCTGGCCGTCCTTGCGAATGCGGCGGCCGAAGAAGACAGCGCGCTGGCTCGCCTGGTGGAAGAACAAGTCGGCACGGCCCGCAGGCAGGTCGATTATCACCTCGCCCGCGCACGTGCCGCTGCTGCAGTGCAGGTGCCCGGTGTGCGTACCCCTTTGCGCCCGGCGCTCGAGGCATTGCTCCGGGTCATGCGACGGCTGCATCCCGAACAGGTCCTGTCCGTCGAGTGGTCCGGTGCTGCGGGTGGCGCGGTGTTCCGTGGTGAGGAGCAGGACCTGCAGGAGATGCTCGGCAACCTGTTGGACAACGCCTGCAAGTGGGCTGCTTCAAGGGTCGACGTCAATGTGTCGATGAATGAGCAAGGGGTTGTGGTCCGGATTGATGACGATGGCCCCGGGCTGGCGCTGACGGCCCGGCAGGCCGTATTCGAGCGTGGGGTGAGGGCCGATGAGCAGGTGCCCGGTTCCGGCCTCGGCCTGGCCATCGTGGATGATCTGGCCAGGCTTTACGGTGGCGAGATCGTGCTTGATGCATCGCCCCGTGGCGGGCTGAGCGCCGTCCTGCGTCTGCCCGCAGGTTAAGGGCCGCGCTCAGCCGTGCCGGTGAAAGCGCGCGCGGCTCAGGTTTCGATGCGTTCGAACAGCGCGAGATGCAGCGTGTGAATGAAGGGCCTGCGGGCGAAGTCCCGCACCAGACGGAAGCCGGCGTGTGCAAAGTAAGCCTCGACTTCACGCAGCGAGGTTGCATGCTTCTCTGAGGCACGGCCGCCGCGCAGGACGCGGATGCGGCGCTTGATCGAGGTGACCGACCAGGGGCTGAAATAGGACATCGCCACATATTTGCCGGAGATCCGGCATAGCTCGCTGACCGCACGCTGGCGAATGTCGGCGTTGGGGAAGTGATGGAAAAGGCGGAAGGAGAACACCGTGTCGAATGCGCGGTCGGGGTAGGTGGTGTGCTCGATGTCCTGCTTGTCGACCCCTTGCGTCAGCCCGTGGGTTTGCAGCGTATGCGCAGCGATGGCGATCATTGCATCCGACAGATCCGCGGCCTTGACCTGATAGCCATGCTGGCTCACATGCAGGCTCAGGCGACCACCGCCACAAGGCAGGTCGAGCACCTGGTGCGCCGGGGGCACCATGGACAAGACCTTGTCCACAAGGCGCATTTCAGCCTGATGTTTTTCCGGATCTACCTGCTGGTAGGCGGTCGCGGTGCGGTCGTCGTACTTGAAGCGTCCGCGGTATCCGGCGGTGAGACTGTGCATGCTTCGACTCCCTGAATGGTGATGATGTCAGGGAGTGTGGTGGGCAGGCCGTTAGCGAAGTGTGTTGCTGCTGTGAAGAAAAGCTCAAACCGCGGTCGGTTTGGCGATGGTCTGGCGATGGGTTGCAAGCATTGTTTCCCACTCGGCCGGGGACAGAATCGACTGATGCCGCCTCAATTGGTCAAGATCGCGCTTTGCGGCGGCTTCCGCACTGAAACGGCGACGCATCTTTTCCAGGTCAAGCAGGGCGATATCGGGCTGATCGCCCTGCCAGCGCACCATGACATGCTTGTCATAGAGGCAGCCGTGCTGGAGTCGTGCGCGGTGCAGCACGCCAAGCACCCGGCCCATCTCGGTCGCAAGTGTCTCCCGTTGTGGTCCGGTCAGCGCGGTGTGCTCCGACAGCGCGGTAAAACCAACGAGCGCACGTGTGGCAAGAACGGCTTCGGTGCCGCGTGAATACTTGCGCACGCCGTGGTAGACCGTTTCCGGTACTCTCAAGCCAAGGTTGCGCACCGCGTCGAGAAAATGCGCCTCCCTGCTCGCCGTCGGCCAGCCGAGCGGGTGGCTAAAAGTGCGACACAGGTGATTGCGCTGACGCTTGACGTAACACAGGGAGTGATCGGTGAGGGCGCGAATCACGCCGCTCCAGCCGTCACGTCTTTCATTGGGCGTTTCCACCCATTCGCCCGGCACTGTCCACCAGTGCTCGAAGTCGTCCTGCTTTCCGGTTGTGGCAGAAAGTGAGGGCACGAGTCTGTTCATCTATCGATCCGTCGCAGCACATAGGTACGCCACATAGCATACATCGGCAGAAAGTCGTAGTGGCCAAGAATCTCGAAACCGCTGCTGCGGAACTCGCTTTCGATCTGCTTCGTCGGGATTACGAACCGGTTCTGGGGGCCGCGCTCCTCCCTGCGATCGCGCTTCCGTTCGAGCCTCGCCCGCTTCCATGCCTTGTAGTTGCCGTCCACCCACAGGGACAGGATGACGGTGTCGCGGGTGACACGGTGGAACTCTCTCAACATCTCCTGACGGTGTCCGCTGTCGCCGATGTGGTGCATCAGGCGCATGCAGAAAATGCAGTCCACCGCGCGATCCGTGAGTTCGATGTCAAAGGCCGAGGTCTGGAGTGTTGTCACCCGCCGAACGATCTCAGGTGGCTGAGACTGGGTTGCGACGGTGAGCATGTCTGCCGAGTTGTCCGCTGCGAGAATCACCCGGTTGGGTTGTTCAGCCAGCAACGGCCAGAACCGTCCTGCACCACAGGGCAGATCGAGCACCAGGGTGGGATCGCCTGCGAGGTGCAGGGCCTGGCGGGCAACCTGAAGGTCACGGTTATGTGAAAGACGGCGCGCAAGGCCATCCTGGTGCTTCTTGAAGTAGGCTGCTGCGTGGCGGAGATCGTACTTTTCCGAGAAGGGCAGTTGGGTCGGTGGCTGGTTTGACGTATGCACGATCGGGCTCCGCAGTGATTCAAAGTGCGGAGTCTGGCGGCGCGGCTGTGACCTCGCCGTCGTTCGTGCGTCAAATTTTCGTGAAGCGGGTCAAGCCGGGGCTACGCCAGATCGACTTCAAATACGCAGCCGCCACCGGCCGCATCCGAGAGCCCTATGTTCCACCCCTGTTGTGCACAGATGCGTTGAACCAGGGAGAGTCCGATCCCGATACCGTCCCCACGGGTGCTTCCGCCGCGCACGAAGGGACGAAAAACGCTCAGTCGTTCCGAGACCGGAATGCCGGCGCCGCTGTCGACGACCCGGAAGTGCCTGCCTTGCACCACCAGCTGTACGCCGCCCTTGTCGGTGTAGTGCAGGGCATTGCGCAGCAGGTTGGAGATGACTGCGCGCAGCATTGGCGTCGGGTATGGGGTGTCGTCAGCTTCCTCTACAATCAACTGCAAGGTGAGCTTGCGCTGCAAGGCTTCGGGGCGCCAGCGTCGGTACTGCTCCTCGGCGATGTGTTGCAGCGTATTCATCGACGCAGGTTGCCGATTGGCCTGCTGTCCGCGGGCGAGCCACATGAAGGTTTCGACGAGTTCCCGCATCTCCTCGCTGGCGTGTTCGATACGCTTGATCTGCTTCCGTTCTCGCGCAGCCGCCGGCAAGGTTTCGAGCAGCAGCTCACAGGAGCTGGCAATGACCATCAATGGCGTGCGCAGTTCGTGGCTGACGTCGCTGGTGAACAGGCGTTCGCGGTCGAGTGCTTCGCGTAGACGGTTCAGCGTATCGTCGAAGGACGCGGCCAGTTGTCCGACCTCGTCCGCCGGATAGTCCGCAGCGAGCGGTGGCGCAAGTGACAGCAACTGATCGCGATGGCGAACCTGGC